>ENA-OQEN01000270-OQEN01000270.1-human-gut-metagenome-genome-assembly--contig:-NODE-270-length-22743-cov-2.156482_pt1 | contig 22743 bp, 26 predicted proteins | sample MGYA00242791_ERZ504627 | MGnify/ENA primary metagenome ERZ504627 (study PRJEB26092, sample SAMD00036316) | human gut metagenome | host: Homo sapiens | study: EMG produced TPA metagenomics assembly of... | reverse complement strand
CAGCGCCGGTACACAGCTGTTGCCAGAGTCACAGCTTGACAGGTTTATGATATGTATGAGCATGGGATATCCTTCACATGATGCAGAGGTGGATATCGCAAAGGGCAAAAGTGTGAAGCTGATGAGTATACGATAAAGCCTGTTATGAATGCACAGGGACTTGTTGAGATGCAGGGAGAGGTTGAGCAGGTGTTTATCCATGACAGTATTTACTCGTACATTGTGGATCTGGTTGATGCGACAAGGACAAGTCCGTACATTGAGCTTGGAGTGAGTCCGAGAGGTACGATTGCGTGTGTTAGGATGGCAAAGGCATATGCGTATCTGAGTGGGCGAAGCTATGTCATACCATCTGATGTGGTTTCTGTATTTGCGGATGTGACAAAGCACAGAATCGTGCTAAATACCAAGGCGAGAGTATCACACGTATCAGAGCTTTCAGTGATAGATGAGATACTAAAGCTGTAAAACAGCCGACAACTTATGTGAAAAAGGCAGGTAATCGTGATTAGTTTTTTGATAGGAATAATTAGTGCGGCAATAGTTTTTTATATGTCGATGATATACGGTAATGCTGCGCTGGCACTGCTTGGCTGCTTTATGTGTGTGTTTATGGTGCTGACATTTATAGCATTGCTTGTAAAGGCGCACCGGGCAGTGGCAGCTATAAACATTCCGATAGCTATCGCCACACAGGGCGAGAGCATCAGGGTGAGTCTTTCCTGCCGGCTGAAGGAGGCAGGCTTTGATGGTGTAAAATACCGTATAGCGGTGAAAAATAATTTATCCGGCGAAAAAAGTACAAAATGGCTGTCAGGAGGCAGTGATTTTTTGTACAGCGTAAACCTATGCGGCAATTATGAATTTGAGCTTGTAAGGATAAAGCTATATGATTTTTCGAGGCTTTTTTATGTCACGAAAAGAGTTAAAAAATATGCAAATGTTGAGGTGATGCCGCAGATTGATGAGATTCCTGTGAGGATAACGGACAGAGTAAGAAATTTCTTTGGGGATTCTGATATATATGATGATTTAAGACCGGGATATGATCCGTCGGAGCTGTTTGATGTCAGAGAGTTTCAAAACGGTGACAGGTTGCAGAGTGTGCACTGGAAGCTTTCTGCAAGGACTGATGAGCTGATGGTAAAGGAAAACAGCCTGCCAAAGGCATGTGCGGTGGCCATAGTAGCAGATTTAAGGGGGATAAAGAAAGGCAGACAGGCGGATGCTTTTATGAAGCTTCTTGTCTCACTTTCCTTTTCACTTATGGATCAAAAATGCTCTCATTATGTGGCATGGTATGATACCTCAATAAACGATATTGTGAGAGCCAGAGTGGATGACGAGGAGGGCTTTTACATATTTTTGAACAGTTTTCTTAAAATAAAGCCGGATACAAAGAATGATGTACTTTTTTTGTATGAGGAAAAGTACCGGGCAGAAAAGCTTGTGTGTCTGCTTAGCGTGGACGGAAGACTTCAGATAAAAGGGAGAGGAGATAGTTAGCAGAGCGGATGAAAAAAACGAGATTGTCATTTAGGAAAAGCAGATGGCAGAGATCTGATGCAAATGAGATAAAGCCTGATTATAATAATGCATTTACAGTGCTTGGTGTCCTGCTTACTGAGCTTGCCAATGCAGCTGCCGCAGTACTTCTTACGGTGTGTGCAGTGTCTGTTGTGAATACGACCGTTTCACATGTGAGATGCCCATATTATGTGTATGTGTGGCTGTTTATTTTTTCGGTGATAAGCGGCTTTATAAACAGGCTTACATCGCTTGACACAAGAAAATGGGTGCGCCATGCGATAAATACGGGGCTGCTGCTTGTATTTGTGCTTGGAGTGTTTATTGCAAACTGGCAGGCTGCAGAGCATATAAAAGACGGCTTTTTGTATGTAAAGGCAGGTATCTTGAGATAATAAATGTGTACTATGGCACTTCGTTTGTCTGTCCAAAGGGCGATAAAGCCTTTGCGGGGGCATTTGTTGGCTTTGTGTTGTTTATAGTTATGCTTTTGCTGGTGACACTGGCGGTTCAAATTAAAAGAAGACGCATGCTCACATTATTTCCAACGCTTATGCTTGCGGTACAGCTGTGCATAGGCAAAAGCCAAGTGTCAGCGAGGTTGTTATGCTCACGCTGTGTACACTCTGGTGTCTTATCGCAGATGGCAACGCACGCACAGTGGCAGGATATGATGCAAATGGCAGTGCACAGGGCAATGAGGTTTTAAGGATAGCGTCGTCTTTTTTATATATGCAGCAGTGTCAGCAATACTTTTTATATGTGTATTTACATTTAAACCTCTTGCTGATACGCTTGCCGATAAAAAGCCGCAGATGCTTGCCTTTCAAAAAGATTTGGAGGGCAGCGTAAAATCATTCTTCAGCGTGGGGATTGATTTACAGGATGGCACGGTTAGTAATCACTATCCAAGCTACAGTGAAAAAACAGTGATGACGGTAGAAGCAAAGGCAGGAGCGCCTTCTAATATTTATCTGAGAAGCTTCTACGGTGATACCTATGAGAATGGCAGATGGATTAAAAAGTCTGATTTTTCCGGGATGGAAAAAGAGTATCATGATGCTTCAAGGATGACAGCCTGGCAGACTACAATCGGATTAGCAACGCTGCTCGATGGTTATTATGATGATGAGACCAATCCGGCCACCGAAAAGTATACAATCACGATGGAGAAGCTTTCCACCAAATATACCTATTTGCCGTACTGTATCGACCATACAGTATAGATGCCAAGGGTGATATAGATTTTGACGAAGACTTTTTTATCACAAAGGATAAAGGACAAAGACTATCGAGGTGTCGGCGTGTCCCGGCTTTTTCGATGGTAGTCTGGAAACGTCCAGCCTTGAGCCGAGCAGCCTCTTGAGGTCAACAATGATTTCTATGCGGCATACAATAATTATGTAATGGAAAACTATACTGCAAAGCAGGGTGGTGACGGGATTGTTGCCGAAGATGCAAAGTGGCTTCTTAGGACAGGACAGCTCACAAGCAATATGATGTACACAGGCTATATAAGAGAAAATGATGCCAACAGGATTGCGGCAGCACAGCTGGTGCAGCAGTTTCTGACATCGAAGAATTTTAAGTACAGCAAAAATCCTCCTTCCACAGGCGGTAAGGATGTAGTTGAAAATTTCCTCTCAAATAGCAGACAGGGCTTTTGTGTGCATTTTGCATCGGCTGGCACGATGATACTCAGACAGATGGGCGTTCCATGCCGTTATGTAAGCGGATATTGTGCAAAGGAGGACAGCTTCAAATCCGGTGAAAATGATGAGGATATATGTGAGGTGAAGGATTCGCAGTCGCATGCCTGGGTTGAAATATATCTGGATGATTTCGGATGGATTCCGGTGGAGATGACACCGGGATATTTTGAGTATGTGACAGGTGAGAATCCGTTTGACTATATTGGTGTCAACGGAAAGAAAACAAACACCGGTGCTGCTTATAATGATAGTGAGCATATGAATGATACTGCGGCAGATGAAGATGCTGCAAATGAAGATACAAAAAATACAGATGCAGAAAATGATGACACAGCAAAAGATGATACATCAAAAGCTGCAGCAAACAGTACATCAGGTGATGGCAGTGAGAAGGCTTATGGTTCACAGTCAGGTGCGGATAAACGTACAGATGCTCAGAACTCAAAAAAGAGACCTCATATACCACCGGTGATTTTAAAAACCTCACTCTGTGTGATTTTTCTGACTGCACTTACAGCCATCATAGTTTATATCAAAAGGCGAAGAAATATTTTGTGGGAAGCAAGACTTGCAAAAAGGGTGAAAAAAGGCCGTTACAGCAGGGCAGCAATAATGATAAACAACCGCATCTACAAAGGACTGGGACATCCTTCAAAGAACAGGACAGATGAGCTTTATCTGGCTAACCTGAAGGAAAAATACTGCGGACCGGATTATTGCGGAATCCACTGGGACGAGTACATGCGCATCATACAAAAGGCTGTGTATTCATCAGAGGGCATCACAGGGGAAGAATGCTTTATGATAGTGGAAACATGGAGGCGTCTGGAGAAAAAAGACATTAGACATAATTCACAAAAAAACATGTATAAAAACAGCATGATTAACAAAAAATAAACTCGTAAGGAAAATTGTGTTGAAATAATAAGGCTTCTGTGATATAAACTTAAGCAGACGTGTTACTTTTAGGGAGGCATTTGTCGTACATAACTTTTAACAGGGTTAGTGTATGATAAGTGCCTCCTTTTTGTTGCTGGAGCAAAAAAGAATGATAGGTGCAAATCGGTACATACCCTGCATTTATAGGAGGAAAAGCTCATGAAAGACAAAATTTTTGGTGTCCTGCAGAGAGTAGGACGAAGCTTCATGCTTCCAATCGCAATCCTTCCGGTAGCAGGCTTGCTTTTAGGACTCGGAAGCTCATTCACCAACACCACAACAATTGAGACCTATGGTTTACAGTGGCTGCTCGGAGATAAGACTATACTCCATGCACTTCTTGTAATCATGAATGCGGTCGGAAGTGCCATATTCGATAACCTTCCGCTCATTTTTGCGGTCGGAGTAGCAATCGGAATGGCAAAGAAGGAAAAAGAGGTGTCAGCACTTTCAGCAGTCATAGCATACTTTGTTATGAATGTATCAATCAATGCGATGCTCAAGATTTCCGGAAAAATCCTTGCAGACGGAAGTATTGCAAAGGATGTGCTTGATGGAACCATCACATCAGTATGTGGTATCCAGTCACTGCAGATGGGTGTGTTTGGCGGAATTATCGTAGGACTGGGAGTGGCAGCACTGCACAACCGTTTCTACAAGATTGAGCTGCCGAATGCATTGTCATTTTTCGGTGGAACAAGATTTGTGCCTATCATTTCAACAGTGGCATATCTTTTTGTAGGAATCTTAATGTATTTTATCTGGCCTACTGTGCAGAACGGAATCTATGCACTCGGCGGAGTGGTGACAGGAACAGGATATTTCGGAACACTTCTCTTTGGTATTATAAAGAGAGCTCTTATTCCATTCGGACTGCACCATGTATTTTACATGCCGTTCTGGCAGACAGCAGTCGGTGGAACGATGGAGGTTGCTGGACATATGGTTGAGGGTGGACAGAACATCTTCTTCGCACAGCTTGCTGACTCTGCAAACATCGCACATTTCAGTGCCGATGCCACAAGATATTTTTCGGGAGAGTTCATTTTCATGATTTTTGGTCTTCCGGGAGCAGCACTTGCAATGTATAAATGTGCAAAGCCGGAAAAGAAAAAACAGGCAGGAAGCCTTTTACTTTCTGCAACACTTGCATGTATGTTTACAGGAATCACAGAGCCTCTTGAGTTTTCATTCCTTTTCGTAGCACCGGCTCTCTTTGCAGTACAGGTAGTGCTCGCAGGAAGCGCATACATGATAGCACATATTTTAAACATCGCTGTAGGACTTACTTTCTCAGGAGGATTACTTGATTTCTTCCTGTTTGGTATATTGCAGGGCAATGCCAAGACAAGCTGGCTGCTCGTGATTCCGGTGGGAATAGTATATTTCTTACTGTATTACTTTATTTTCAGCTTCCTTATAAAGAAGTTTGATTTCAAGACTCCGGGCCGTGAGGATGACGATACAGAGACAAAGCTCTACACCAAGGCAGATGTAAATGAAAGAAAAGCTGCCAAGGACGTAAAGAACTCTGACGAAAAAGCAGGGTCTGTAGCAGATGAGCTCTCACAGACTATATCACGAGGTCTCGGCGGCAAAGCAATATCTCAGATGTGGACTGCTGTGCAACAAGGCTTCGTATCACAGTAATTGACCCAGAAAAGGTAAACGATGCGCTTCTTAAATCAACAGGAGCATCAGGAGTCGTGCACAAGGGACAGGGCGTACAGATTATCTATGGACCAAGAGTAACAGTGATAAAATCAGATCTGGAGGATTATCTTGCGAGCGTGACAGAGGAACACTTTGAGGATGATGCAGCAGAAAATAATACAGCAGGCGCAGATGAAGTGAAGAATGAAAATGCAGCTTCGGCCACTGATTCAAAAACAGAAGATTCAAGCACCGCTTCAGATAAAGCACAGGAAGCTGCTGACACCAAGAACCGACAAGCACAGTTATCATCTCAAGCCCGATGACAGGAATAGCAGCAGACCTCTCAACAGCGCCGGACGAGGCCTTCGCCGGCAAAATGATGGGTGACGGAGCAGTAGTCACACCTGAGGAGGGGGTAGTTGTAGCACCTGAGGATGGAACTGTTTTATTCGTTTTTGATACAAAGCATGCTTTGGGATTTACAACCGACTCAGGAATTGGTATGATAATCCATGTAGGAATCGATACAGTAAAGCTCGAGGGTAAAGGCTTTGACGTACAGGTTGAGGCAGGATGCCATGTTAATAAGGGCGATGTGCTCATGAAGCTTGACCTTGACTACTTAAAGGCGAACGCACCATCAGTTACCACTCCTGTCATCTGCACAGAGCTAAAAGATAATCAGAAAATCCGCCTCATCACAGACGGACCGATTAAGGCGGGGAGCCTCTCTACGCAGTTGACACCTACGAGAAGTAATAAAAATGTCAGGGGAATGATATGTACAGAATCACAAAGGTCTTAAATCACAATACAGTGCTTGCGGTAAAGGATAAGAGCGCAAGAGAATATCTTATAGTCGGAAAGGGTGTGGGTTTTGGAAAGAAAATTACACAGTCTGTCGAGCCAACGGAAGAGGATTCACTGTATGAGCTGACCCAGACAAGGGACAGAGGTCCGGCAAAGGACATAGTAAAATCCATCGAGCCGGAGTATCTTGAGATTGCAAACACACTGCTCGATAATGCAGAGCATGAGTTTGGACATATAGACAGAAGCATATTGTTTCCTATGGCAGATCATATAGCATTTGCTGTAAAGCGTATGGAAAACAAAGAACAGATCAGCAATCCTTTAAACGACGACATCCGTGTGATGTTTTATAGGGAGTACAAGATAGCTGAGAATATACGCCATATACTAAAGGATAAAAAACAAATTGATATAATTGATGATGAGATTGGCTACATTACTCTTCATATTCATACATCCTTAAACAATTCAAAGGTATCGGATGCCATGGAGATGGCGGCAGCAGTTCGAAAATGCGCCACATTTATAGAGAAAAAGATTGGAAAGCACATAGATGTCACTACTATGGCCTACAACCGCCTCATGAACCATATCCGCCACATGGTATCAAGAGCCGCGACCGGAGAAAAATTAAAGGTTGATCTCAATCAGTTTATCGAGAAAAATTATCCGGAGTCATTCGCACTGGCAGGTGAGATATGTAAGGAGCTTGGAAAGGACTTAAATCATGAGTTTTTGGACAATGAGACAGGCTACCTTGCCATACATATCGAGCAGATTAAGTGTGATGAGATGGTAAGTGAATAATAAAATGTGAAAACCTTCCTGCATATTAGGTTATGTACAAATCTCTTGCAATGTGGTACACTACATAGTTGTATCAACAAACATCCGATACACAAAATACATATGAAATCAATTTAAAGGAGATATATATACCATGAAACTCGGCATCGTCGGACTTCCGAACGTCGGAAAGTCTACATTATTCAACTCACTCACAAAGGCAGGAGCGCTTTCAGCAAACTATCCTTTTGCTACAATCGACCCAAACGTAGGTATTGTTTCAGTGCCTGACGAGAGAATCGTAAAGCTCGGAGAGCTCTATCACACAAAGAAGGTTACACCTGCAACAATCGAATTTGTTGATATCGCAGGTCTTGTGAAGGGAGCCAGTAAGGGTGAGGGACTTGGAAACCAGTTCCTTGCAAATATCCGTGAGGTAGATGCAATCGTACACGTAGTGCGCTGCTTTGAGGATACAAACATTATCCATGTAGATGGCTCTGTAGATCCTGCAAGAGATATCGAGACAATCAATCTTGAGCTTATTTTCTCGGATGTTGAGATTCTCGACAGGCGAATTGCAAAGATTGCAAAGCAGGCAAGAATGGACAAGACACTTGCAAAGGAGCTTGAGCTTGTTGAGGCAGTAAAGGCTCATCTTGAGGACGGAAAGATGGCCAGAACCTTTGAAGTGCCTGATGATGAGGATGCACAGCTTTGGTTCAAGGGCTATAATCTCCTTACAGCAAAGCCTACCATCTACGCAGCAAACGTATCAGAGGACGACCTCGCAGATGACGGCGCAAGCAATCCGCATGTTGCGAAGGTAAGAGAGATGGCAAAGGAAGAGGGCGCAGAGGTATTTGTTATCTGTGCACAGATTGAGCAGGAGCTTGCAGATCTCGATGAGGACGAAAAGAAGGAGTACCTTGAGGATTTAGGTGTTGAGTCAAGCGGTCTCGATAAGCTTGTAGCAGCCAGCTATTCACTTCTCGGACTGATTTCCTTCCTCACAGCAGGAGAGGATGAGTGCCGTGCATGGACTATAAAGAAAGGTACAAAGGCACCACAGGCAGCCGGCAAGATACATACTGATTTCGAGCGTGGCTTCATCAAGGCGGAGGTAGTCAACTATCAGGATCTTCTCGACAATGGAAGCCTTGCAGCCGCAAGAGAAAAGGGTATCGTAGGCATGGAAGGAAAAGAGTACGTTGTTAAGGACGGAGATGTAATTCTTTTCAGATTTAATGTATAATTTTATGAATAAAACGCTTTTATAAGCACAAAATCAAAAAGAAACGCATAAGATAGACCAAGGGAGGTCTGTTTTATGCGTTTTCTGGATTTATGCGAAAAAGAGGTTGTGAGTGTGGAGGAGGGCAGGTTCATCGGACACGTACGGGATTTGGAGTTTGATCCGGTCTGCGGCAAAATCTGTGCGATTATCGTGCCGGGACCGGGAAAATATATGGGAATATTTTGCAGGGATTATGAATATTGTATTCCATGGGTTAAGATTGTGAAGATTGGACCCGATATAATATTGGTAAATATATGTGAGTCTGATATGCGGCGCAAGCTGTTATGATTTTATAAATACAAAAAATTATAAAAAGTCAAAATCAGTACAAAACATATTGACAACGAAAATTAGTATATATATACTAAAATATGTATAGGTCTTTTTAAATACAGATGATGATTTGAAGTATTATAATGAGAAACAAAGATATTTTGCTTCTTCATACTATATGATACCTACGGAGGGTACAGCATGAAGTGTCCATTTTGCAGTAGTGACAACACAAGGGTAATAGACTCAAGACCGGCTGATGACAACAGCTCTATCAGGCGCAGAAGGCTGTGCGATGATTGCGGCAAGCGTTTCACTACATATGAGAAGGTGGAGACAATCCCGCTCATCGTTATAAAAAAGGACAACAACAGAGAGCAGTATGACCGCTCCAAGATTGAAAAGGGCGTGCTTCTTGCATGTCACAAGAGACCGATTTCAGCAGATACAATCTCAAAGCTTGTAGATGAGGTCGAGATAGAAATCTTTGCCAGAGAGGAAAAGGAAATCTCTACATCACTCATCGGAGAGTTGATTATGGACAGATTAAAGGACCTTGATGCGGTAGCTATGTGAGGTTTGCGTCAGTTTACAGAGAGTTTAAGGATGTCAATACATTTATGACAGAGCTTAAAAAGATGCTTGACACCAAATAGTGTTTAGGCAGCAGTTTTTATTTAAAACAGGATGGGAAGGTGCGTATGAACATTTCCGGTATTCGCCCGAGCGAAGGCTTTTATTCATACAATTCCATAAGGGTAAACGAGCTTAGAAACAGCCAGATTATGAGTTCGAAGCAGGCAGTGGATGACACAGCTTCACAGCAATCCATTGCTGATGATACGGCTGATCATGAGGCTGCAAGGGCAAGGCAGAGCTTTACATCGCTTGATTATGCAAAGACATATGATTCCAATGCGAGCTATGAGCTTAAGGGTGCTGACAGTGATATCAGCACACTTGATGTCGCAAAGGCTGTATCCGATTTAGACAAGGATAAGGTATTGCAGCAGTATCAGCATTTTGTCGGCAGTGCGGATGGCATCGTTATGCAGCAGGCAGCCTTGAATGAACAGATTAACAGGGAGACAGAGAATTTTATACTATGAGTTTTTTATACCCGGGAGAGTACATTGACTCGACATACAGCATAGATTTGATAAATTATATAAGGAGGGCTACAGGGGCATTATTTTGATATTGACAACACCCTTGTGACTCATGGTTCGCCTGCTGATGAGCGGGCGATTGCTTTGTTTAAGCACCTTAAGGAGCTTGGTTTTTCGTGCCTTGTGCTCTCAAACAACAAAGAGCCGCGTGTGAAGAGCTTTGCTAAGCAGGTTGGGATAAAGTATATCTACAAGGCAGGAAAGCCCAAGCCATCAGGCTATCGTGCTGCGATGGAGAGGCTTGGCACAGATACGAAAAACACTCTGTTTGTCGGAGATCAGATATTTACGGATATCATCGGAGCCAATCTTACGGGCATCAGGTCAATACTTGTAGCACCTATTGACCCGCATGAGGAGATACAGATTGTGCTTAAGCGCTTTATTGAAAAGCCTGTAATTGCTTGCTACAAGAGGCATTTAAAGAAAGTAAATAAATAATTTTTAACTAATAATTTAAAATTTGGAGGCATATATATTATGAAGATTGCAATCGGAAACGATCACGCAGCAGTTGAGCTTAAAAAGACAATAATGGAGTACGTTGAGAGCATGGGGCACGAGGTGACCAACTTCGGCACAGATTCAAGTGAGAGCTGCAATTACCCGGAGTATGGTGAGAAGGTGGCTAATGCAGTGGCATCAGGCGAGTTTGACTGCGGAATACTGATATGCGGTACAGGTGTAGGTATCTCAATAGCAGCCAACAAGGTCAACGGCATCCGTGCGGCAGTGTGCTCAGACACAGCACAGCACGCCTTGTAAAACAGCAACAACAATGCCAATATCATAGCCTTTGGTGAGAGGATTGTAGGTGTTGAGCTTGCAAAGGATATCGTAAAGGCTTATTTGACAGCCGAATTTGAGGGCGGCAGACACGCAAAGAGAATAGCTATGATATCGGATATCGAGGCTAGAAACTAATATAAAACCAATACAAATTCATACAATAGAAAATAAATACTTGAAATGTATTGCTTTTTATTGTAAAATGGACGAATGAGAGAGCTTAGGCTCGCACGATTTAAGGAGGAAGTAACTAATGATTTCAGCAGGAGATTTCAGAAACGGTGTTACTATCGAGTTCGAGGGAAACATCTATCAGATTATCGAATTTCAGCATGTTAAACCAGGAAAAGGTGCAGCATTTGTACGTACAAGTTAAAGAATATCATCAGTGGTGGTGTTGTTGAGAAGACATTCCGTCCAACAGAGAAATGCCCTACAGCACACATTGACCGTAAGGATATGCAGTATCTTTATGCAGATGATGATTTCTATCATTTCATGGATGTTGAGACATATGACCAGATTGACTTACCAAAGGATGAGGTTGGCGATGCTCTCAAGTTTGTAAAAGAGAACGAGATGTGTAAGGTTTGCTCACACAAGGGCAATGTATTTGCAGTTGAGCCACCACTTTTCGTTGAGCTTACTGTTACAGAGACAGAGCCTGGCTTCAAGGGTGATACAGCAACAGGTGCTACAAAGCCTGCTACAGTTGAGACAGGTGCTACAGTTTATGTACCACTTTTTGTTGAGACAGATGATGTTATCAAGATTGATACAAGAACAGGTGAGTACCTTTCACGTGTATAATCTGTAATTTTATGAGTCTGCACATATTCCGGTATGCCTGGAGTATGTGCAGGCTTTTTTTATTTGTGTGCTGTGTGGCAGGTGAGAATCCCGACAGCAAGTGTCATAAACACATGCGACACAAGCATAGCCCACAGATATGCATCTATCCCATAGTGGGGTACGAGAAGCATAATCATCAGAATTCTTATCGCACAGGTGAGCAGATTGACAAAGAGCACCTGCTTTGCTTTACCCAGACCGTGCAGTATGCTGCAGAGCATTCCGCTTATGTGCATCAGTGGGCACAGAAAACACAGTCTTCTAAGGAAATATCCACAAAGCTTCGATGAAAAAAGAAAATCCCCTATAAAATCCGACAGCAGATAGAATATGCATGTAAAGATAAGACCAAAGCATAGTCCGAATAAGGCACAGGAGTTTATGGTTTTTGTGATTTTTGTATCCTTTCCGGCGGCATTTGCTTCAGAAACAGATGGCAGAAGCATCACGCAGGCACAGCTGCAAAGCACACCGGGGAATAAAAGCACGGGAAGGGTAAGACCGGAAATGGTTCCAAATATGTCAAGGGCCAATGCCGGTGATAGTCCGTAGAGTTTAAGAGTTCTCGGGATAAGCACATTTTCGACGGAGGATGAAAAGCTTGCCAATATGTAGTTTAGTGATAAAGGGATGAAAAGCGCAGCCATGCCATAGGCTGTTGTTTTCAGGCTTTTGACGGATATTTTAAAGTATGAGAAATCTTTTTTTATTGTGATAACGGAAAAGACGGTTGCACTCGCTTCGCCTGCCACGATGCCGTATATAGAGTATACAGGCTTAAAGCAGCTGCTACCGTCAGATAGTATTGCGTATATCAGATAGCAGGTGCCAATGCGTGCGGTCTGCTCAATTAATTGAGTGGCAGCTGGAACGGCTGCTTTTTTCAATCCATAATAGTATCCGTTTATGCAGGAATGGATAGCAGCGGGCAGAATGGAAAAGGACAGCGCCTTGACAAGCTCTGTGCAGCGTGACTCACTTAAAATACAAATGCTTATGTAGTTGGCATTGGAATACATAATAATTGTGAGTAAAAGAGCAATGGTGGCTGACATAATTATTGCACAAATGAGTATAATCTGCCTGTTTTGAGGTTTTTCGGCAACAAGCTTTGATGTAGCAGTCTGAAAGCCGTTGCAGCAGAGTGACATGCATACGGACATGAGTGGAATCACAAGCTGATAGAGTCCAAGACCTGTTGAGCCCATGACGTTATTAAGAAATATGCGAAAGAAAAAACCCATAAACCGACTGGTTGTACCGGCAAGTGTCAGGAAAATAGTTCCGGTCACAAGTGGATTGGATAAATATTTTTTTACAATCAAAAAATCACTGTCATATGTTGTCTTAGAAGTATATGTGCTTCTTTGGATATATATGACAGGTGATTATTTATTGTGTGTTAAACAGCTATTTTGCGCTAAACAACTATTATACTCTTATATGACCGGTATCGTTATATTAAATTTGTGAGATTAACCCATAAAGTGGCGGATAGCTTGGCTACGCCGTCATTTTCGTTTGTGTCGGTGACGTAATCAGCCTGTGCCTTAAGCTCATCGGTTGCATTTCCCATGGCCACGCCGATGTGTGCGGCTTTTACGATAGCCATGTCGTTTTCGGTGTCACCGACAGCCATTGTCTCATCAGCTGCTATATTCAGGATTTGAGCCAGCTTGTGAAGTGCCACACCTTTGTCAACGCCTGCTTTTGTGAATTCCAGATTACCATAGCCACCGCTTACGAGCGTGATTTCAGGGATTTTTTTCAGATGCTCAAATACTTTGTCGCGGCAGTAGTAGTTATCATCTACATCCTTTGGGAAATTGATGGTCATTTTCTGCATATGGTAATTGTTTTCGCGCATCATTTCAGTGATATCGTTCACACGTTTTCTGGTTGTCATGATGTATTCCTTTATAGAAGGAGGCATTTTGAGATCCTTTGCATCCTCGAGACACTTGTATGGAGAATAGCCACAGCCGTTTATGAAGGCATCCATATGAACGCGCTTTGTCATCAGGTAATCAATTATTGAAAACGCTGTCTCATCAGAAAGGCAGTTTTCGTAAAGACATTTTTTGGTGTCAATCTCGTAGATTGCACTTCCGTTTGCAGTGATAGCGTAGCGGATGCCGGTGTCCTTAATTGCCTCAAACGGCAGCCCTCCGAATGGACGGCCGGTGGAGATGACCACATTTATCCCGGCAGCAGTTGCCTCTTTTATAGCTTTTATATTTTCCCTGGATATCTGACTTTTGTTGTTGAAAAGTGTTCCGTCAAGATCTAAAGCAATAAGTTTCATAAGAAATCCTTTCTTTTGTTTGAAAAATATAGTGTTTTAGTATATTATGGTGAATAGACTATTGATTTTTGTGTTTTAAAATCGGTTATAATGATAATATAAATTTTCACAAATTTCAAGGATGAAGAGCACATAGCTTTTGCTTTGAAATACTTTACACTGTGGAGTGAATAACAGCTGAAACAGAAAAGGAAACGAAATGACAAGAGAAGAATTCAGAAAATATATCAGAGAAAACATAGTTATCCTGGATGGAGCGACCGGTACAAACCTGATGGCAGCGGGCATGCCTGTAGGTGTGTGTCCGGAGGAATGGGTGATGGAGCATCCGCAGGTGATTCTTGATTTGCAGAAGGCTTATGTCGATAACGGCACGAATATTGTTTATGCACCTACATTTACAGGAAACAGGATTAAGCTTTTAGAATATGGTTTACAGGAGAAAATTAACGAGATAAACACCACGCTTGTTGGCCTGTCAAAGCAGGCTGTCGGGGATAGGGCACTTGTAGCTGCAGATATGACGATGACAGGCAGACAGCTTTTTCCACTCGGGGATCTGATGTTCGAGGAGCTTTTGGAGGTGTACAAGGAGCAGGCGAGGATCCTTGATGCGGCGGGCGCAGATGTTTTTGTGGTTGAGACAATGATGAGTCTTCAGGAGTGCAGAGCGGCAGTACTTGCTATAAAAGAGGTGAGCGACCTGCCTATTATGGTGACACTCACCTATAACGAGGATGGCAGGACTCTTTTTGGTACACCGCCTGAGACAGCAGTTGTTGTGCTGCAGTCACTTGGAGTAGATGCTATCGGTGTGAACTGCTCGACGGGACCTGCTGAGATGATAGCGCTGGTTGAAAAAATGGCAGAGTACTCTACAGTGCCTCTTATTGCCAAGCCAAATGCAGGCTTCCGGAGCTTGAGGATGGTAAAACTGTATACAAGATGACTCCGGATATGTTTGCCGATGCGATGAGAGGGCTTGTGGAGGCAGGTGCATCCATTGTCGGAGGCTGCTGTGGCACCACACCGGAGCATATACGTGCTCTCACAGAGGCTGTAAAGTCAATGCCTGTTCATAAGCCGCTTGAGCATCATAGAAGAGTGCTTGCATCCGAACGAAAGAATGTAGAGATTGACCTAGATGGCAACTTTACTGTGTCGGAGAGAGAATCAATCCTACAGGTAAGAAAAAGCTGCAGGCACAGCTTCGTGAGGGAAAGCTTGACCTGGTGCGCCAGATGGCTATGGAGCAGGAGACAAATGGTGCGGGAATACTTGATATCAATATGGGCATGAATGGTATCGATGAGAAGGAGATGATGAAATCGGTTATATATGAGGTTTCATCTACCGTGGACTGTCCACTTTGTATTGATTCAAGCTATGTGGAGGTAATAGAGGAGGCTCTTAAGATTTATCCGGGAAGAGCTCTAATCAATTCTATTTCTCTTGAGACTGAGAAGATGGAAAAGCTTCTGCCTCTTGCGGCAAAATACGGAGCGATGTTCATACTCTTACCACTTTCGGATGCAGGATTGCCAAAGGATGTCGAGGAGAAAAAGCAGATTATAAATACTATTTATGACAAGGCACTTTCGCTTGGAATGGCACATGAGGATATAGTGGTGGATGGACTTGTTGCGACAATAGGTGCAAATCCAAAGGCCGCAATCGAGTGCTATGAGACCATTGCGTACTGCAAGGATGAGAAAAAGCTTCCTACAATATGCGGACTTTCAAATATATCCTTCGGACTGCCTGAGCGTATGTACGTGAACACAGCGTTTCTTACAATGGCCATATGCAAGGGACTCACCATGGCTATTGCCAATCCATCACAGGAGCTTTTGATGAATGCTGCATTTGCATCGGATATGCTGCTCGACAGACCTGACAGCGATATAGCATACATCGAGCGCATGAGCAGACTTGCGGAGGAAAAGGCCCAATATGAGACTGTTGTTGTGAAAAAGTCGGACAATGATGCGTCTGCTTCAAACGGCACATGCGCAGCGGGCAGTAAGGATGCGGTATTTCAGGCTGTCTTAAAGGGAAACAAGGCAGTATAATTGATGAAGTAAAGAAAATGCTTTCTGATGGGGCAAAGCCTGACGAGATTATTAATAACAGCCTGATTCCGGCTATTAATGAGGTGGGAGAGCTTTTTAACCAGAAGAAATATTTCCTGCCACAGCTTATCGGCAGTGCAAATACCATGAAGCTTGCTATAGAGCATCTGGAGCCGTTACTTGAAAAGAAGGACTCAGGGGAGGATATGCCGACTCTTGTCATTGCAACGGTGGAGGGGGATATCCATGATATAGGAAAGAACCTTGTTGTGCTTATGCTTAAAAACTATGGCTACAACGTGATTGATATGGGAAAGGATGTGCCTTGTGAGGATATTGTCAACAAGGCGATTGAGACGAATGCGGCTGTTATCGGACTGTCAGCTCTTATGACCACCACCATGATGCGCATGAAGGATGTAGTGGAAATATGTAAGGAAAAGGGCTGCAAGAGCAAGGTTGTAATCGGTGGAGCCTTGCAATTAACACAATGCTTGCAGAGAGATAGGAGCCGACGGATATTCAAAGGATGCGGCAGAGTGCGTGAAGCTTGTGGAGAGACTTCTGAATAGTTAAAAATTTTTTTAATAAAATAAAAAAAAGTTGTTGACAATAAGGTGCCGACTGTATATAATAATCAAGTCGGTTGACGACATGGGATCTTAGCTCAGCTGGGAGAGCATCTGCCTTACAAGCAGAGGGTCACAGGTTCGAGCCCTGTAGGTCCCATCCTTTTAAAGGTATCAATCAAATATGGCGAGGTGGCTCAACTGGCTAGAGCGTCCGGTTCATACCCGGGAGGTTGAGAGTTCGAGTCTCTCCCTCGCTACTTGTTAAGACTTGCAGTTGTTGCAGGTCTTTTTGTTATAAATAGTTACGAAACAGAAAGGGATAAGCATGATAAGACCTAAAATAGGACTTGACTGGGATGATGTGACAGCCCCATTCAACAGTATAGCCATAGATATGGCAAACAAAAAATATAATATCACCCCACCGCTTGAATTGGAGGATATAGATTCCTGGGAGAATACCGGCAGAGCTCTGTCATAAAGGAATTTTACCGGGATAATACACTTTACGAGAGGCAGAAGCTACAGAAGAGACAAAGCGGATGATAAGAAAGCTCATGGATATCGGAGAGGTATATTTTATCACGGCGGTGGCACCGGGCTTCATGGGAGTGAGGGCGAGTCAGATAATGGAGGCATTTCCTGATTTCCCGACAGAAAATATCATACTTGGCAATGCAAAAAATCTCGTGCAGTTTGATATAATTTTAGATGACGCCATACACAATGTGCTTGAGACACCGGCCACGTATCCCGTGCTCATGCGAAAGCCGTGGAATTCAAAAATGACAGGACTTTTATCTGTTAATAATATCACAGAGTTTGTATATCTCGTGGAGCAGATAATAAATGCGTCATTATATAGAAATAAAAATATAAAGAATCCGTCAGTTGTGGCGCTTGTCGGACCATCAGGCTCAGGAAAAACAGCGCTCTCAGACAGCCTGTGCGCTATGGAGCAGTTTGAGAATCCGAAAACATACTGTACCAAGCCCGGAGATAAGCATAGGTACCTGACGGAGGAGGAGTTCAATGCACAGGATTTCTTTGAAAAGACAAGATACGCAGGAATACAGTATGGCACCAAAATGGAGGATATAGAGGCGGTGCTTGCAAAGGGACACTTTGTCGTGATGCCGCTTGACATGTGCGGCGCCATTGCCATGAAGCGCCATTTTCCTACTGTTATAGTGTATGTGGCACGTGATAAGGAGCTTTTAATCCGGGATATCATAGAACAGGATTACTCAATAGAAGAAAAGACACTGCGTATTCTGTCGATAGATGCAGAGAAACGCAACCGCCAGATATGTGATTATGCAGTAAATAACATGGATGTTGGTGCAGCTACGAGAGAGCTTTCTGATGTTTTGGAAAACAATTGCTTATAAAATATATTTATAGCAAGCTCTTAGTTATAAGTATTAACACTTTTCCTAGAAAGATGATATGATATGATTAGTTCAAGGGAACAGCATCCCGGAATTAAAATTAAAAACAAATAACATTAACATATCATTAATAGGAGGATATTAATATGAGCAAGAAACATTATGCAGACAGAAATTTAAATTTGAGACATTACAGTTACATGTAGGACAGGAAACACCTGATCCTGTTACAGATGCGAGAGCAGTTCCAATCTACCTTACTTCATCATATGTGTTCCATAACAGTGAGCATGCGGCAGACAGATTCGGACTCAGAGATGCAGGAAATATCTACGGCAGACTGACAAACCCTACAGAGGATGTATTCGAGAGAAGAATTGCAGCACTCGAGGGTGGCGTGGCAGCACTTGCTGTTGGTTCCGGAGCAGCGGCACTCACATATGCTTTCCAGGCAGTAGCACACGCAGGTGACCATATCGTTGCAGCAAAGAATATCTACGGCGGTACATACAATCTCTTGGCACACACACTTCCTGATTACGGAATTGAGGCTACATTCGTAGATCCATTCGATTATGATGGAATCAAGGCTGCCATCAAAGAGAATACAAAAGCTATTGAAATCGAGACACTCGGAAATCCAAACTCAGAGGTAGTAGATATCGAAAAAAATTGCAAATATCGCTCATGAGGCAGGAATCCCGCTTATCGTAGATAATACCTTTGCTACACCATATCTTGTCCGTCCGATTGAGTACGGTGCTGATATCGTGGTTCACTCAGCAACAAAGTTCATCGGTGGACACGGAACAACAATTGGTGGAGTTATAATTGACAGCGGTAAATTCGATTGGACACAGAATGATAAATGGCCATGGCTTGTAGAGCCAAACGTATCATACCACGGAGTAAGCTTTGCAAAGGATTGCGCACCGGCAGCATTTGCGACATATATCAGGGCAATTTTACTTCGTGATACAGGAGCAACAATTTCACCTGTTCATTCATTTATCTTCCTTCAGGGACTTGAGACACTTTCGCTTCGTGTGGAGCGTCATGTTGAGAATGCACTCAAGGTAGTTCAGTATTTAAAGGATCAGCCACTCGTAGAGAAGGTTAATCATCCATCTATTTCAGAGGATAAAGAGCAGCAGGAGCTTTACAAGAAATACTTCCCTAACGGAGGTGGCTCTATATTTACATTCGAGATTAAGGGTGGAGCAAAGGAAGCGCAGAAATTTATTGACAACCTTGAGCTTTTCTCACTGCTTGCAAACGTAGCTGATGTTAAGTCACTTGCTATACATCCGGCTTCTACCACACACTCAGAGTGCAATGAAGCAGAGCTCTTAGATCAGGGCATCAAGCCAAACACAATCCGTCTTTCAATCGGAACTGAGAATGTGGATGATATAATTGAGGATCTTGATGAGGCATTTAAGGCACTTGCAGAGTAAAACGGTTTTGTATGATAAATACTCATTAAACAAATAAATAGTGATCATTATAAAAGGAATCGGAAAATATTAATCCGGTTCCTTTTATTGTGCCATGAAATATCATGGATTGGATTTTTTCGCGAACATCTTGACAACCTTTTAACAATTATTGATATTCGAGAGAAATAAGTATATTATAGTCAGTGGTGTGAAACCAGATATAGTTTTAAATAATAAATAATATACATAAAGGAGACATTATCATGTTTGGATTTGGTCAGTTAATCGAAATATTAAAGAAAGACCCAAAGAAAATCGTATTCACAGAGGGAGAGGATCCACGTATCCTTGAGGCAGCTTCGCGTTTACTTGCAAGCAACTTCTTACATCCTATCCTTGTCGGAGATCCTGAGAAGATTAGTGCAAGCGCTGAGAAGAGCGGTTTCAATATCCGTGGAGCAGAGATTATAGATCCTATGAACTTGACCGTATGGATGAGATGGTTAAATTATTCTGCGAGCTTCGTAAGAGCAAGGGTGTTACACCGGAGCAGGCTAAGGGAATTCTTTCATCAGCTAACTACTTTGGAACAATGCTTGTAAAGATGGGTATCGCAGACGCACTTCTCGGTGGAGCTACATACTCAACAGCAGATACAGTTCGTCCGGCATTACAGCTTATCAAGACAAAGCCAGGAAACGCTATCGTTTCTTCATGCTTTATCCTTGTTCGTCCATCTGCTACAGGTGAGAATGAGGTTCTTGCAATGGGTGACTGTGCTATCAATATCCATCCAACAGAGGATGAGCTTGTTGAAATCGCCGGAGAAACAGCAGAGTGTGCTAAGATCTTCGGTATCGATCCAAAGGTTGCATTCTTAAGCTACTCAACACTTGGCTCAGGAAAGGGCGAGGATGTTGACAAGATGCGCAATGCAGCTCACAAGGCTATGGAGAAATATCCTAACCTTCCTATCGAGGGAGAGCTTCAGTTTGACGCAGCAGTTGCACCTCGTGTAGCCCGCACAAAGTGCCCACAGTCTGAGGTTGCGGGTCATGCAAATACATTTATCTTCCCTGACATCAACGCAGGAAACATCGGATACAAGATCGCACAGAGAATGGGTAACTTCGAAGCATACGGCCCAATCCTTCTTGGACTTAATGCTCCAATCAATGACCTTTCTCGTGGATGTAATGCAGGAGAGGTTTACTCAATGGCTATCATCACTGCAGCACTTGCATAAGCATTTAATGGACTATTTCCATTTTAATAAAGACCGCTCCGGTTTGTCCGGGGCGGTCTTTTATTTGAAAAAAGTTAATGAAAATAATATCTTGGCGCAACAGAAGAAATAAGGTATACTATAGTTAAAAACTAAAATACAGAGCAATGACAGTTGACAATAACATGAGGTGTTGTATCTGATAGAAAGAGAGACGATATATGAGAGTAGGAATGGGCTATGATGTGCACAAGCTTGTTGAGGGCAGAGATTTGATTTTAGGAGGAGTGAAGGTTCCGCATACACTCGGGCTTTTAGGCCATTCGGATGCCGATGTACTGTTGCATGCGATAATGGATGCACTCTTGGGTGCAGCGGCACTTGGCGATATCGGAAAGCATTTCCCGGATACAGACCCGGCATATGAGGGTATTTCGAGTCTCAAGCTTTTGGAGCATGTGAGAGACCTCATTGCAAAAAAAGGCTATGTGATAGAAAACATAGATGCGACAGTAATTGCACAAAAGCCGAAGCTTCGTCCGTATATTGAGCAGATGGAGCAGAATGTGGCTGATACGCTGCAAATCGCAAAGGAGCAGGTAAATATAAAGGCAACGACCGAGGAGTGGCTTGGTTTTACAGGTCGCGAGGAGGGAATTGCATCACAGGCAATCTGCTCACTTACAGGTCTCTATGAGGCAAGTATGCAGGTCGGAGGCGGATGCAGCGGATGCAACGGCTGTCAGGCCGATTGATTTGAATATATAGGGAAAACATGCTAAAATAAAAAGATAGTTATAAATCACCCAAAAGGAGATATAAATAATGGAGAACAATTTCAAGTTTTACAATACACTCACAAGACAGATTGATACTGTTGTTCCGCGTGTTGACGGCAAAATCGGCATGTATACATGTGGACCTACAGTTTACCATTTTGCACATATCGGAAATATCCGCTCATACATCATGGAGGATGTGCTTGAGAAGGCACTTCGCTATGTGGGCTATGATGTAAAGCGTGTCATGAATATCACTGATGTGGGACATCTCTCAAGCGACGGAGATACCGGAGAGGACAAGATGCTAAAGGGCGCAAAGCGTGAGCATAAGAGCGTCATGGAGGTGGCAAAGGAGTACACGGACGCCTTTTTCAAGGATTTCACGGCTGTACACAACAGGATGCCTGATGTAGTAGAGCCTGCAACCAACTGTATTCCGGAATTCATCCATATGGTGGAGGTACTTATCGAGAAGGGCTATGCCTATTTTGCCGGAGGCAATGTATATTTCGATACATCAAAGCTTGATGATTATTTTGTGTTCTCTTCAGCAGTAGAGAAGGAACAGCTTCAGGTTGGAGTGCGAGATGATGTCGAGGAGGATGTAAACAAGAAGAATAAAAATGATTTCGTACTCTGGTTTACACAGTCTAAGTTTGAGGACCAGGCTCTTAAATGGGACAGCCCATGGGGCGTCGGATATCCGGGCTGGCATATAGAGTGCTCATGCATCAGCATGAAGCATCTCGGAGAGTACGTGGATATCCACTGTGGCGGTGTGGACAATATTTTCCCACATCACACCAATGAGATTGCACAGTCAGAGAGCTATCTGGGACACGACTGGTGCAAGTACTGGTTCCATGTCAATCACTTAAATGACAGAGCCGGCAAGATGAGCAAGTCGAAGGTGCAATCCTCACAGTTTCGGTGCTTCAGGAGAAGGGCTACAATCCGCTTGCCTACAGATTCTTCTGCTTACAGTCACACTACAGAAAGCCTCTCGAGTTTTCGTTTGATGCGCTCGACAATGCAGTTGCGGCATACAATAAGATTGCAAAGCGTGTGGCAGAGCTTAAGGATGAGGGTGATATTGATGAGACAGCTTTTGATGATTTTAAGAAGAAATTTACTGATGCAT
>ENA-OQEN01000269-OQEN01000269.1-human-gut-metagenome-genome-assembly--contig:-NODE-269-length-22770-cov-2.915824_pt1 | contig 22770 bp, 24 predicted proteins | sample MGYA00242791_ERZ504627 | MGnify/ENA primary metagenome ERZ504627 (study PRJEB26092, sample SAMD00036316) | human gut metagenome | host: Homo sapiens | study: EMG produced TPA metagenomics assembly of... | reverse complement strand
CCGTTTTGCAGGGGGAACATTCATCTCTGCGCGAACGTTGCGGATTGCGCGAACCATATCCATGAGTCCGTCGGCAGCGGCGGCTTCGGCGGGGAAGCTGAATGCAGCATCAGCTTCGGCCATGCGGAGAGCATAATGGTTTCCTCGCTGCCGGGCAGACGGGTGTAAATATCCTCGGTGATGAAAGGCATGAACGGATGCAGCAGCTTCATGCTGTTTTTGAGTACATGAACAAGGATGGCGCGAACATTTGCTTTTTGCGCTTCATCCTCGCCGTAAAGGCGCGGTTTCGCCATTTCGATGTACCAATCGCAGAACTCCGTCCAAATGAAGCTGTAAATCTTGTCAACGGCAAGATTCAGATCAAACGAGTCGAGATTTGCCGTCACGGCTTCGGCAACTTCGTTCAGACGATGCAGGATCCATTTATCCGCAACGTCGGTTATGCTCATGTCAACGGGCTGCAGCTCACCGTCGCCGAGGTTCATCATCACGAAGCGGGAAGCGTTATAAACCTTGTTGCAGAAATTGCGTGCAGCCTCAACCTTTTTGGGCTGATAGCGCATATCGGTGCCCGCGGCAGTGCCGGAAGTCAGACTGAAACGCAGGGAATCGGCACCGTACTCTTTGATTATTTCCAACGGGTCGATTCCGTTGCCGAGGGACTTGCTCATTTTTCGTCCCTGCTCGTCGCGAACCATGCCGTGGATATAGACAGTGTCGAACGGAACATCGCCCATAACGTACAATCCGAACATTATCATTCTTGCAATCCAGAAGAAGATAAGGTCATAGCCGGTGGCAAGGGTGGATGTTGGGTAATAATACTTCAGCTCGGGGGTTTTATCCGGCCAGCCGAGAGTGGAGAACGGCCACATGCCCGAGGAGAACCATGTGTCAAGAACGTCGACATCCTGATGCAGGTTTGTACTGCCGCATTTCGGGCAGCGTTCGGGCGCGTTTTCTTCAACAATGGTTTCTCCGCAGCAGTCACAATAATACGCGGGAATGCGATGTCCCCACCAGAGCTGGCGGGAAACGCACCAGTCACGGATGTTGTACATCCAGTTATAGTACGTTTGAGCATATCTTTCGGGAACAAAGCGAATTCGTCCGCTTTCAACCGCCTTAATGGCGGGCTCCGCAAGATCCTTTACGGCAACGAACCATTGCTTGGAGACCATGGGTTCGATAGTTGTGCCGCAGCGGTAGCATGTGCCGACGTTGTGGCTGTAGGGCTCGATTTTAACCAGTGCGCCGCATTGCCTGAGATCTTCAACAAATATTTTGCGGCATTCTTTGGTTGTAAGTCCGGCGTATTTTCCGCCGAGTTCGTTTGATATGCCCGTCTTCCGTGAACGACACACATGCGGGGAGTCCCGTGCGCTGACCGACTTCAAATCGTTCGGATCATGACTCGGAGTGATTTTAACGGCGCCGGTGCCGAAGTCCATTTCAACATATTCATCCGCAACTATGGGAATTTCCCTGCCAATGATGGGCACAACAACGGTTTTGCCGACAATTTCCGTATAGCGCGGGTCATTGGGGTTAACGGCTATGCCTGTGTCGCCGAGGATGGTTTCCGGGCGGGTCGTTGCGCAGATGATGGAATAGCTGCCGTCCGGTGCATCATAGCGAACATGCCAAAGATTGCTGGGCTGTTCAACAAATCAACCTCCGCATTGGAAATCGCCGTTTTGCAATGCGGACACCAGTTGACGATGCGGTCGCCGCGGTAAATCAAACCTTTTTTATATAAATCAACAAAAACTTTCGTAACTGCTCTGCTGCATCCGTCATCCATTGTGAAGCGTTCGCGCTCCCAATCGCAGGAAGAACCGAGCTTGCGAAGCTGAGTAACTATGCGTCCGCCGTATTCTTTTTTCCATGCCCAAGCATGTTTAAGAAAACCCTCTCTGCCGATATCCGTTTTTGAAATGCCTTCGGCCGCAAGCTTGTTAACAACCTTAACTTCGGTTGCAATGGATGCATGATCCGTGCCGGGCAGCCAGAGTGTTTCAAAACCGCTCATACGCTTGTATCGAATCAGTATGTCCTGCATGGTTTCATCAAGTGCATGTCCCATGTGGAGCTGACCCGTGATGTTGGGCGGGGGAATCACAATGGTGTAAGGTGGTTTATCGGGATTCGGCTCGGAATGAAAATATCCGCGCTCTTCCCATTTTTTGTACAGCCTTTCTTCAACCGAAGAAGGGTCGTAGGTTTTGGGCATTTCGTCGGGTGCAGCTGCGGTGTCTGCAATTCTCTCCGCGTTTTCAATGCCCTGATTGCTGCAATGATCGCACATTTTAAGTACCTCCGAAAAATAAAATCGCACCTCTCATCTTCAAAGGACGAGAGGTGCGCTCGCGGTACCACCTTTGTTGAACACAGCGGCCGGTCGGTGCGGGCAATCATCAAAAACAGAAAATCGCAGCGCAGAATGCCGAACGAATGCGTTCCACTTGAATCGCCGTAACGGGGCGTGCCGTTCGGGTTGCTACCCCCGAATGCTCAGAAGCGACCTTCACACACTGTCCCTGCAATTTTCCCTTTCAGCCGAGGGGAAAAATCTCTTTTGCCGACAGAATGCTACTCCTCTTCGTCAACGCAATATTAAACAAACTTAATTATAACCGATGCATAAGGCCGTGTCAACAGCAATGCGGTAATATATCAAAATCGTCAATTTTTTGCTCCGCAGTGCGGGCAAAATGCAGCAGCGGAATTCAACTCGGAACCGCATGCAGCGCAATAACGCTTTGCCGAACAATCGGGTTTTGCGGAGTCATCGGCGGGAAGCCTGTTTCCGCAGCACGGGCAGAAAGCGGAAAGCTTGTCAATCTGACGGCCGCAGCTGGGGCACTGAATTGTGCCGTCAACGGCATGAAAATCTTCGCGGCTGCATTCATACTCATTTGCGGCATCACCGCTTTGAGCATCGGACGAATCCTCGGTGGAGGAATCATCCGAGCCGCAGCAGCATTCTCCGTTGCTGTCGCTGTTGCCGTTAGTGTTAGTGTTGATTTTGGACTTAACGCTCGAAAGCTCTGCTGTAAGCTTTTCAATGGAGGCATGAATCTCGCGTATCCTGTCAAATACGGGAACAAGTTCTGCCGGCGGTTCGGCATCGTTTTGGTGTGCTTCCCAAACCAAAAGCCCAAGATGCTCGTAAAGCTCTGAAAGCTTGCTCTTTTCTTCAGAAACCTTGTATGTTATTTTTGCGGAATCAACAAGACCTTCGCCTTGTCGCCGATTTTATCAAAAAAGCCATTTGAAACCTCCTTATTTATATTGTGCGCGTGTTAACCGAACTCTTAATCGGTGCCTGCATAGTAATGCGCCGATTAAATCATTTATATACGTTTATGCGGGAAATACATTGTTTTGCGGGTTTGCCGAACAAAAACATAACGCCGTGGAGACCGTCGGCACCCCGTGAACAATGCCCTTGGCAAATCATATGCCCAAGGAGGAACAAACAGAATCAACAATGTTTCCGATAAACGGAATATCCGATCTGTTGCCCATTGCAGCGCGGTAGGAGCAGTACAGCGTAAACAATGCAACAATTGTGCAAATGATCCAATGCACGGTTCTGAAGAATCCGAGCTTCCCGAGAAGAATTCCGAATATCAACGAGGATACAAATGTGACAATATGAAGAAAAATAACCTGAACACACGCTCTGCGCACGAATGAGTTCTTTTCAATGAAAATCAGCACAACAGCGCAGACAAACGTTACGAGGGCAAGAAAACCCCAGAAGCCGTTCAGAATGCCGAACACGGCAGTGAAAAGATAAACCAACGAGGCCAGCGTGTTTGCCTTCATTGAAGGAATAAGTGATGAATTTCCGTTTCTCATATTTTTACCTCCGTATAAGTTGAACAGTATTGCGAACCGGTATATCCCAACCCAATAATTATATAACAACATGGCGCGGAATGCAACACAAAAAAGGACATAATCCGATCAATTTGTTGTCAATATATAGTCGCACGGCACAAAAATCCGCACAGAAAACAACCGGTTGCCAAAAGCTCCGTCGGCTGCATCAACGAAATGCGGCAACCGCAAGTCCTTTGGGAAAATGATTCTTAAGCACCCCGTCAACCGCCTTGCCGTAACCGAGAGTGTAGCCGTCAACGGAAACCGCAGCAAAACCGCGCATATTGACAGGAACGGGGACAGTGTTGCCCGAAAGGTATCGGTGAAGTTCATCCGATTCCGGCAGAAAATCAATTTCATTGCGGAAATGCAGTCCGTGGCACGCAACAAAAAACGAGTGGCAGGGTTTGAACCTGCCTTTAAGCAATTCACCGACTTCAACCCCGAGGGACAGTATGCGCAGCCTGAGCAGGTTTTCATGAAAGGTGAACGGTGCATAAACAATTCTGCCGTCAGACATACGGCGAATTTCATGAAGAAATTCATTTAACCTTGATTCATCACTGAAATCAAGAAAGGAATCCCTGAGGAACTCTGTAAGCGCCGCAATTTCGGCTTTATCCTTAATCCGCGGCACGGCAACAGCATCCGGTATGCAGTCGGAACGTTTTGCACGTCCGCTGCGTGTCCCTGCTTTTTTTTGTGCGGTGCAGGCAGATTCCGCGGAAGCCGTTAATGCGGAAGTGTCGGGAAAGCTGCTTTGGTTCCTTTGCAGTCTTGCAGCGAAATGCCCTTCTCCGCAGCATGTATGCGGATAAAGCCTGTGCTGCATCTCAACAGTGAATTCCGGATGCATACGGCAAAACTCCTCAATTACATCTTCGTTTTCCTCGCGTGAGAATGTACATGTGGAGTAGATAAGCTTTCCGCCGGGCGCAACGCAGCGGCATGCACTTTCAAGGATTTGCTGCTGACGCTTGGCACATGCCGAAACATGTTCCGGTGACCATTCGGCAATTGCGGTCGGATCTTTTCGGAACATGCCCTCGCCGGAGCAGGGGGCGTCAACAACAACACGATCGAAATACTGCGGCAGGGCTTCCGCAACGGCATCGGGATGAGCGGATGTTACAACGGCATTCACGATTCCGAGCCGCTCAAGGTTGCGGGCAAGCAGTTTTGCGCGATTCGGGATAATTTCGTTTGAAACAAGAATTCCGCGGCCGCAAAGCCTTGCGGCGATTCCTCCGCTTTTGCCTCCGGGCGCGGCACAAAGGTCGAGCACGCGCATTCCGGGAGCTATTTCGGCAGCTTCGACAACGCTCATGGCGGAGGGCTCCTGCATATAAAAGAGCCCGGCAATATGATAAGGATGCGTTCCGATATGCTCCGGGTTTTCGGTAAGTATCAACCCTTCGTTAAGCAGCTCCGATTGCTTGGTTCGCCACGGACAAAGGTCAAGAAAGCGTTCCTTTGAGATTTTAAGTGTGTTTATACGCATTGCGCGGACGGGTGCATCCGAATAACAGGCAATAAAACGCTCATACTCAGCCGTGGTTTCGAAATCGGTGCGCATTCTTTTGATGAATGCGTGAGGGAGTTTGCTTTCGATGCCGCTGCCGCTGCAAATCTTGTGCGGACATTGTGCGTCATGGGACAAATCGGATAAAGTCTCGCTCGAAAATGTATTGTTTGAATCCAAAATTCGCATTCCTTTCAATATCTGAATCTGAAATTAAAAATCTGTTCGCAAAGATCAACCGGTGCGCTTTCGCTGCCGAGCAGTCAAAAAGCGGCGGTCAGGCTCGGCTTGGGAATGAAATGCTCCGAAACGGGGTTCATTCTGTGCCGTGCGCAAACCGCCGCAGGGTTTGATTTCTCAAAGAGAAAATGCAGTGCGGCGATTACGCCGCAGCCATTATATCATGCAGTGCAGCCGTTCTGCAATGCCGTGTGCTTTATTTAAGCAGGCTCGCCGTGCTTGTTTCCGTGAACTGAGTGGTATAAAGATCATAGTAATAACCTTTGAGTTCAACAGTTCGCGATGCGTGCCGGATTCGGTGATTCTTCCGTTGCGGATAACAAGAATTCTGTCCGCGGATCGGATTGTGGAAAGCCTGTGCGCAACAATGAAGCTTGTTCTGTTTTTCAGAACGGTCCGGATCGCACTCTGTATAAGCACTTCGGTTTCGGTATCGATGGAGCTTGTCGCTTCATCAAGAACGAAAATACGCGGGTCGGCAAGGATAACCCTTGCGAATGAAATCAGCTGCTTCTGACCTGTCGAAAGCCTTGCGCCGCCTTCGCCGACTTCGGTATCATAGCCGTTTTCGAGCTGTTCAATGAATTCATCGGCATGAACCGTTTTTGCGGCAGCACGGACTTCTTCATCGCTTGCATCCTTTTTGCCGTAACGGATATTGTCCCGTATGCTTCCGGAGAACAGGTGCGGAGTTTGCAGCACATAGCCGAGCCTGTCCTGAAGCCAAAGCTGACTGCGCTCGCGGTAATCCGTACCGTCAATAAGAATGCTCCCTTCGGTCGGTTCATAGAACCTGCAAACAAGGTTCACAATTGTGCTCTTGCCGGCACCTGTTTCACCGACGAGTGCGATGGTCTCGCCCTGTTTAACCACAAGACTGAAATCTTTCAGCACTTTTTCTCCGCCGTTGTATGCAAAACTCACATTGCGAAATTCAATATCGCCGCGGATGTCCTCCCAGTTTTCGCGTTTGGGGTTCATGCAGTCACCGTATTTTTCAATAACTTCCGGAGTGTCCGTAATATCGCTTTCGGTGTCAAGCAGCGAAACAACGCGTTCGGCACTCGCCTGCGCACTTTGCATTTCCGCGAATATACCTGCAAGCTGCTGAATCGGGTCAAACAGGTTGGTGGTGTACGAAATGAAGGTTGAAAGCACACCGATGGTCATTGCCGCACCGAATACAGTGGGTGCGATAACGGTGCGCCCGCCGGCGTAAAGCGCAAGAGCGGTTCCTACCGAACCCAAAGTCATAACGATGGGGGTAAACATTGCCGAAAGCACGGCAGCCCGGATCGAGGCTTTCCGCATTTTGCCGGATTCTGCTTTAAACTCTTCAAAATTGCGTTCTTCACGAACGAGCGTTTTCGTCGTGACCGCGCCCATGATGCCCTCATTGAATGCACCTGTAATGCGGGAATTCTGTTTGCGTACGATTCGGTGCTGCTGAAGAATTCTTTTTTGAAACCATGCGCACAGAATCGCAATCGGCGGAACAACAATGAGCACGAGAAGGGCGAGCTTCCAATTCATTGAAAGCATCATGACGGTGCAGCCGATAACAAAACCGCCGGACCAGAGAATATCCGTAAGACTCCATGCGATCATGTCGCTGAGGCGGGGAATATCGCCGATCATTCGCGCCATGATGTAGCCGACTGCGGTCTTGTCATAGTATGAGAATGACAACTCCTGAAGCTTCTTGAATGCGTCCTGACGAATATCATAAGCGATCGCCATTTCAAGCTTTCCGGCGCGTGAAATAAACATCACAGTCCCAAAGGATTGAAGCGCAATGACAATAAAATACACTGCGGCGAACGGAATGAGCCGCTTAATATCACCCTGCATGATTATGCTGTCGATTGCGTATCTGCTCAGCTGCGGGTAAACAAGGTCGATGGCCGCAACTATGAACATGAACACGATCAGCGGAATCAGCAGTTTTTTTGACGCAGTCCGTAAGCAAGCAGCCGCTTCCAGACCTTCATGTCAACTTTTTTATTAAACTCCTCTTCTTTAAGAGCAGTGGTGGTAAGTTCTTCTGACATTAGTTTTCCTCCTGTTCGGATCGGAGCTCATCTTCAAGCAGATTCTGAATATCCGCAATGCGTTTATACAGTCCGTCCTGCTTAAGCAGCTCCTCGTGTGTTCCCGTCTGCACAAGTCTGCCGCCTTCAAGCACAAGAATCTTGTCTGCGCGGCAGAGCGTTGTGATACGGTGCGAAATGATGAATGTCGTGCAGCTGCTGCGGCGCGAATGCAGTGCATCGCGGATTGCCGCATCGGTTTCGGTATCAACCGCGCTCATCGAGTCGTCAAGCACGATGATTGGGGCTTTCTGCATCAGCATTCTTGCAATTGCAACGCGCTGCTTTTGTCCTCCGGACAATGTAACGCCCTTTTCGCCGACGACAGTGTCGTAACCGTTTTCAAAACTCTGAATAACGTCATGCACCGATGCAACGCGGGTGGCGTCAAACACTTCTTCAACGGCAGCCTCAGGGTTGACAATGCGAACGTTTTCCATGATCGTTCTGGAGTAAAGGAAGGGTTCCTGTAAAACGATGCCGATATTGCGGCGCAGATGATGCCGCTCTATGTCGTTGATATTCACGCCGTCGATAAGAATTTCACCGCTGCGGCATGTGTACAGCCTTTGCAGCAGCTGCACAAGGCTGGATTTGCCGGAACCGGTGGAGCCGAGAATAGCAACGGTTTCGCCGCGCTTTGCAGTGAAGGTGATGTCCTTAAGGACTTCCTGTCCGTCCTCGTAACCGAAATCAACATGGCGGAACTCAATGTCGCGTGAATTTCCGGAGTCAATGCTTTCCCGGGTTCCTTTTCGGTGGGGACTTCAAGAATCTCGTCGATTCTGCCGAGAGAGACGCTTGCCTTGCCAAGGTCGGCAAGGGTTCGCCCAAGCTGACGAACGGGCCAGACAAGCATTGATGTGTAGCTTGAGAAAACAAGCATTTCGCCAACCGATATCTCTTTGCGGAGAGCTAAGATGATGCCTGCAACAAGACTGATGCCGATTTGCAGATAGCCAAAGCCGTCAGTGCAGCCCCAGTAGTAGGCAAGCATCATAAGAAGCTTATCGTTCTTTTTGCGAAAATCAGCGTTCTTCTCCGTGAAGTTTTCAAATTCGCTGCGTTGCTGCCCGAACGCACGCACAACACGCATTCCGGAAACGTTCTCTTGAATAACGGCAGAAAGCTTGCCTTCGGCCTCGTCCGAAAGAGTGAACTGATCCTTAACAAACTTGAAATACACGAACGATGCAACAGCAAGGAACGGCATTATCATTACGGAAAAAGCCGCAAGCTTCGGATTGAGCGTGAACATGATTATTGCAGCGGCAACGATCATGACGATTGTGCGAATGATTTCAAGCAGCTGATTTGTAACAAACCTGCGGATGGTGTCAACATCCGATGTGCAGCGCTGAATGATATCGCCGCTTGAAATATGCTTATAATAGTCGTAAGGCACGTTGCGAGGTGCGAATAGAGCCTGTTGCGCATGTTGTAGGACATTGTTTCCGCGCCGTAGGCAATCTGACTTCTGCGAATATAAACAGAAAGCGCATTCACACCTGTTGCAGCTATTAAAGCAATGCCCATGATATAGAGATGCTGTTCAAGAAAAGGAATGCCGCCGATTGAATCTATAAGGCGTTCGATCCAAGGGGCAACCGCAATGCCGCCGCTGTACCCTTCTTCGGCATAGCCGATGAGAACATAGTCGATGGTAAAGCTTGTTATGAGCGGTATGCAGTATGCGGACAGAGCCGCAAAAACTATGCCGAGCGTTCCGAGAATGAAATGCCCCGCCGTGCCGCGGCAGAATTCCGAAACAAGCTTCCAATTGATTGCGCGGTGCTTGATCTTTTCTTTTTGTTTCTTAGTCTTTTTGTCCATAGTTCCTCCAAAACTGTCGGTTGAATCGAAAACATGCAGCCGCTGTTCCGGTTCGGATGTGCGCCTTGTGATGCCGCAGCGGGTGAAGAGCTTTTTCGTTCGGCACACATGAATTCCGCACGGAGCAGAAAGCGGAACTGCGGTGCATGCCGAAGTAAACGTTTATGAATTTGAAATGCAACGAAAGCATGTTCCGGAAAAGGTTAAAGGTATGCCTTTTCGGAAAAGCGGCTTTGAAGCAGATTTCGGTTTTGAAAAGAGCGTGCGAGCCTGCGTTTATTAAACAAGGCCGAGTAACGGAAATCGGCTTTGGGCTGTTCGCCGAAGTGAACTGCTGCGCTTAAATATATGAATTGCAATGATAAGGTCTATGGGCAAAAACCGTATCTGCCGACGCGCAAGCGTGTGTTCGAATGCTCTTTTCTGTTTTCAAGTTTCGAAAAAGCGTTGACTTGCAGCAATTGCGGCAAAAAAAACGAGCCGCAATCGTGCTTGCGGCTCGGATAAGGCTGATAACATCAAACCCCTGTTATTTGCTCTTGCAGCAAAAGTCAGGCATTGATGCACCGAAGGCGGCCGACTGCACAAACGGAAAACGGGTATACACCGAAGCCGTTGATTCCTGAGATAATCCTGTTCATGCTTTAACCTCCTTCATCTGATGGTACTCTGTTTACGGGTATCCGCCGCATGATCGACATAACGCCTGCAAGGTTGATTTTAAACAACGATGCGGCTGATCGGAACGGATGCCCGGCAACATGCTGTCATTATATTCCCATTTTTCAAAAAATGCAACACTAAATGCCCGGATAATGATTATATATTGCGTCAACCCCGTGACCGGGCTTGACAATGCGGAGCAGTTGAATATAATACCAATTATCGGTAATAATGATTATGTACACCGATCGGTTTAATGCGTGAGCAATCCTGCGGCATAGGCAAAGCCCGAGCTTCGGGGAATATCCCGGGTGCCGCGCTTCCTTACGGCAGACTGTGATTCTCATCCGACATTGAATTCGATTTCAACACAATGTTATTGCATTGCATCAAGTATGCATCAAACTTCGTACTGCTGCACGGTTTCTGCGTCGGAACGGAGGCAGGGCAGTGCTTTTGCACAATTAGTTTCACACATACGGGTGCATCAGCATAACTGAAGTGTTATCCACATACAGGAGGTATTGTTATGAAAATCAGACCTTTATTCGACAGAGTTGTTATCAAGAGCTGCGAAGTTGAAGAAACCACCAAGAGCGGGCTCATCCTTACCGGAAACGCAAAAGAAAAGCCCCAGATGGCGGAGGTTATCGCAGTCGGCCCCGGCGGTGTTGTTGACGGCAAGGACGTCACGATGTCCGTAAACGTCGGCGACAAAGTTATCTATTCAAAGTATGCGGGCAATGAAGTCAAGCTTGACGGCGAAGAATACATCATCGTTCGCCAGAGCGATATTCTTGCCGTTGTTGAGTAACACGACAAGACGCTGAGCGTAATTTGATTCGGGATGCACCCGTTTCTGTCTGCTCAGTGGTCGCAGCAACTTTTAAAACTTTACTGAAAGGAAGTATTTTTTTATGGCAAAACAGATAAAACACGGAGAGGATGCACGCCGCGCTCTTGAAGCGGGCCTTGACACTCTTGCAAATACGGTTAAAATCACTCTCGGACCCAAGGGCTGCAATGTTGTTCTTGAAAAGAAATACGGCGCACCGCTTATCACAAATGACGGTGTTACCATTGCGAAAGAGATCGAGCTTGAAGACCCGTTCGAAAACATGGGTGCACAGCTCGTTCGCGAAGTGGCTGCAAAAACAAATGACGTTGCAGGCGACGGCACAACAACAGCAACAATTCTTGCTCAGGCGATCGTTCGCGAGGGCATGAAGAACGTTGCGGCAGGTGCAAATCCCATGGTTCTCCGCAAGGGCATTGAAGCAGCAGTTGAAGAAGCTGTTGCAGGCCTTAAGGAAATCAGCAAACCCGTTTCCGGCAAACAGGAGATCGCACAGGTTGCCTCGATCTCCGCTTCCGACGAAAGGGTCGGCGCACTTATTTCCGATGCAATGGAAAAGTCGGCAACGACGGCGTTATCACCATCGAAGAAGGCAAAACAATGAAAACCGAACTCAACGTTGTTGAGGGTATGCAGTTTGACAGAGGCTATGCTTCCGCATACATGGTAACCGATTCCGACAAGATGGAAGCTGTTCTTGATGACCCCTATATTCTGATTACCGAGAAAAAAATCAGCAACATCCAGGAGATTTTGCCCGTTCTCGAACCTATCGCACAGCAGGGCAAAAAGCTGCTCATCATTGCGGAAGATGTTGAGGGAGATGCGCTTGCAACTCTCGTTGTGAACAAGCTTCGCGGCATCTTCACCTGCGTTGCGGTAAAAGCCCCCGGCTTCGGTGACAGGCGCAAGGAAATGCTCAAGGATATCGCAACCCTTACCGGCGGTGAGGTTATTTCCGAAGAACTCGGAATGGATCTTAAAGAAACCACGCTTAACCAGCTCGGCAGGGCACGCCAGGTTCGTGTCGACAAAGAGAACACCACCATTGTCGAGGGTGCAGGCAATCAGGAAGCTATTGCTGCACGCGTAAAGCAGATTCGTGCTCAGATTGCGGAAACCACTTCCGAATACGATAAAGAAAAACTCCAGGAACGCCTTGCAAAGCTTGCAGGCGGCGTTGCCGTCATTTCCGTCGGTGCTGCAACCGAACCCGAAATGAAGGAGATTAAAATGCGCATAGAGGACGCTCTTAACGCAACCCGCGCTGCGGTTGAAGAGGGCATCGTGCCCGGCGGCGGCATTGCGCTCCTCAGCGTTATCGACAGGGTTAAGGCGCTGGAGACAAAAAACGAAGGCGATTTCCGCACCGGCGTTGCAATTATCGTCCGCGCTCTTGAAGAGCCCATCCGCCAGATCAGTGCAAATGCGGGTCTTGAAGGCAGCGTTATCGTTGCAAACGTCCGCAGTGCAGGCAAGCTTGGCTATGGCTACGATGCAGCGAAAAATGAATACGGCATGATGGTTGAAAAGGGCATTATCGATCCCACCAAGGTCACAAGGAGCGCACTCCAGAATGCTGCTTCCGTTGCGGCAATGGTTTTGACTACCGAAAGCATCGTTTGCGATATTCCCAAGCCCGAAGCACCCGAACCTCCCATGGGCGGCGCAGGAATGTATTAATCAGTTGAAAAGCTGAACGAATGAATAATCCGTAAAGCAAAAACCGACAGCGGGGGAAAACGTATCCGCCGGTATCGGTTGACAATATGTGTACGATTAACGCCGGCAGGATGCATTGATGTGTTTTACCGGCGTTTTTGTTAATTTATACATAAAAAGAGGTTCGAAAACGTAAAGTCTGTTTTCGAACCTCAAAACTTAAATACAGAGTACTGAGCGGACAGTGCAAAAACTCACTCAGCGCAGTCGATCTTTCGGCAGTTTCCTCGTGCAGTTCGAGTTTTTTCGTTGCACTGTCCATAGCATAGGATGCTGCAACACCGCCGGCAAAAAGAACAACAAGAACCACAATCCTCAGGAAACCGATGCCGGCTTGGTTGCGCATAACTTCCTGTATCACACAACCAACAATTGTTGCGAGCAGTATGCCGAACAGTGTATAGAAGGATTGACGATGGAAACGATTAAGCACCTTCCGAACAATCAGCAGCATCGGAATTGCAACAACAAGAATTCCGGCAATAGAGGACAGGCCGAGGACGATATTCTGCCCGGGATTGCTGAGAAACTTGGTGAATACTTCCATGAAACTCTTATAAACGTTCATGTTTATAAGAATGAACGATGTACTCACGCCGGGAAGAACGGTGCCGATCATGATTATCCCGCCGCAAAGCGCAGCAAGCAGGGAGTAAGTTCACGGCTTGCCGCGGCTGCTCCGGTACCGGATTCACCCGTAAAAAATCCAAGCAAAACAAGTGTTATTGCAAACGCAAAGCCAAGGATAATATAGAGCCAATTAGTTTTTTTAAACGGTTCGTCACCGTTTGCTTCTTTCAGAAAAGAGGGGATACTGCCGATTACAAGCCCCATAAAAAGGCAGACGACTTCTGTCTGATATTTTGCAAACAGACTGTCGATCAAAAACATGAAAACCACAAAACCGATAACGCCGCCGATGCCGAGCGGAAGCAGAAAATTAAAATTCTTTTTCGGTGCTTTGAAAAACCGGTGATCGCTTCGATCGTCGGCTGATACAGACCCATCGAAACGGCAAGAATTCCGCCGCTGAGTCCGGGAATGATTGCTCCCGCACCGATCACAAATCCTGCGAGAATTTTGCTGAGAAACAGATTCAAATTTTTCCTCCAATTTCGAATGCGGCCGAATACACTTCAGCATATTGACCGCTATTCCTTAGTAACAGCAACATTATACCATAAAGATACAGAAAGATAAACCGTTTTTATTTGCGGCAGCATAAATGTTCAATTGATTCTTTTACAGCGGATGCACGCGGCATTTGAACAGTGATGCAAAATATACCAAAACATTTTTGAACAAGTTTGTATATTCGAGCATTTTCGGGCGAATTTTTGCCTCGAAAAAGGGGTTGAATGATATATAACGCTCGCGGAGGAGTTGGAAATTTGCCTTTAAAATGTCTGAAAGTAATCTCAAATATGCGATCATACTGCAATTACTGCGTGTTAGAAAATTTGTCAACCCCTCACTTGTAATAGTCATCTTTTACCATGCACTTCACAAAATCACCTAACATGGCTATAATTCATATCAAGCTCACGGCAGAACAGAGGATGAGCAAGTCCCGCCTGTGAGGAAAAACAAGTAAAACAATGGAGGTTTTATATGGTTCTTTTATGGCAGTCTTCGGCGTTTTTGTTGCGATTGGGGTTCTTTCCCCAACACGCCGGGTTCGGGTATCTCGCATGCGCAATCAGCTCAATTGCAGCGAACCCGATGAACTATTACGGTCACGGCTCTGATATTTTCGGAATTTTGGAATCCGAATACGGTATCAGCCGCGCTAAAGCTACGCGATGTATGCGATATTCAATTGCAATCGCATGGCAATCTCAAGAGAACAAAGAGTTTCACGCCCTGTTCAAGTCCTACGGAGACGAGTTTCCCCCTCCCGTCAGCGAGTTCATTTTCCGTTCAGCGTTCGAAATCAGATCTGCGCAAATACGAGAATCAGAAACGGATAATTCAATATCTTCCGTACTTAAACCCTGAAATTGTAATTCAAAGCAGGATTTTTCGTGCTGCGCACCGACCTGACGGCAAGCAAGACAAGCGCAAATGTCACGGAAACCGAAAGCAGCCCGATAACGATTCTTTCTGCGGAAAAGCAAGCTTTTGCAGCACTTTTCTGCAAAGGAATCGTTCGGCAGGCCACAAAACAAATGCCGACTCCGGCATCCGCCCGAACAACCTATGCCCGTGCTTTTGTGCGGGCATTTTGCTTTCCCGCAGTTTTGACGCCCGTGATGCTCCGAACAAACCTTATTTTCAAAGAAAACTAACCGACTCTTTATCAAACATTTTCAATGCTTTGCCCGTGATTTTCCGAATCGCGGAAGTCCTAAGCCTGTTACTGCTGCGCAAGCTTCAATTGCACTCGATTACTGCAATACGGAAGCTAAAATGTACCAATCCGCTCAAAAAACAACCCGCTGTCAACGCGCTCACAAAGGCTTCGGTACGCAAAACACTCCAAATGCCACCGCTTTTTGCAGCAGCCGTTCTCCAATGTCGTTTCTGAATCCGAATCCTCTGTCGCAAAAGACTGCGAACTCAGCCGGCTTCAAAACGGGAAGGGACGCAGCTATCACGTAAAGTAAACGAAATGCCACCCTCCTTTTTGAAGCTCAATTCGCCTTTTCGAACTCCGTTCCGCCACTTTTTTTCACTTTCGCATATGATGTTCATCCTATGCTTTTGGCCCTTTTTGCGGTTTTGAGCTCAACGCACCAAATCCGACCCGATTTTGCACTTTCGCACCGTTTTCAGGCCTTGAAAGATGACACAGAGCCGAAAACAGCCCGTTTTCGACATAAAAAGAAAAATATATTTCAAAGCCCGATTTAAATATATTTTACCGTTTTTCGCTCGCTGCACCTTCTCGAATCAGGCCGCTGTCGTGGGCTGTTCAGCAAAGCTTTGTTCTCGGATGCGCGTATTTTCTCATACAAACAGCGTGCATACAAAATGCCACAAGGCGCACAACCTTGAGGAAGAGTCGTTCGTGCAGCAATTCACGAATATGTTGCTCATATCGTGAAACATCCATAGCCTGCAATTCGGTCTTAAGCGCAGCGAAAAATCTTGCCGAATTTTTCTGACGACCGCAGGTTATCGGGAATACTCTTTTTGATGATAAACACTGCATCTTCCGCCGTCAAGCCGAGCAACCTGAACAGTGGCATTAATTTTTTCACTTCAGCCTGCGCGATTTCCATGCGCATTTCATTTCGCTTTTGCTCTGTCAGCTGCGCAACAAAGCAACCGCGCCCGACATTCGTCGTTATAAGTCCGCTGCGTTCCAACTCTTCCCAAGCGCGTTTTATTGTAATAACGCTTATCCCGAGTTGTGCCGCAATTGTACGAATAGGCGGCAGACAGGTTCCTCCCGGCAGGCTTCCGCAAAGGATCTGTGCCGCAATGCCGTCAAAGACCTGCTTATAAATCGGAGTGTCCGATGCTCCCATTATCGGTAGATTTAAATCCATAAAGCTGTTCCTGATTAAATAGTTTTCTGCTTTTCCTGCCGAAAAGGTTTGCATTTTCACGCAGGAATTCCGCATCCGCATGTCAAATCTCTGCGCGCTCAAAATTCCGTGCAGCTATCTTATATGTCCGCACATTCACGATGCCGTAAAATATGACTGCAACTGCCAGCAGCGGAAGCTGACGCATAATATCGGATGAACAGTTCCGTTCAGAAGGCCGTTATCCCCTGCCGTTACTGCAATCATGAGTTCGGCCGTACCCGAAATAAGAATATAAGCGGCAAGACTTCCGAAGAAGCTCCACACGATTTTAAGTTTTTTCTGTATCCGTTCGGAATCATTATCCGATTGGAAACGGCATAACCGATAAGAACAATGGCATACATTATCGCATTTGCATTCATCCCTGCGGGATTTGAAGTGTTTTTCAGGATGGTGCGCGCAGCAACTGCGCACGGAACGCTGATAAGCATCAATCCGAGCTGAATCAGAATAACGGACAACACACGCGATTTAACTATTTGTTTTTTGGTTACCGGAAGTAGGCAGCAGAACGTTCGATCGTGATTTTGCAGATCGCACTGAAATATCATAAAGATCCCGATTATAGAGTACAGAAAAGCCATGCTGCGCGGATAAGCGGGAACAAACATCAAACCACCCGCAACTGCTGCATAAATTGCAGTTGTCGGATGAACAGAAAGTTTTAAGTCCTTCAGAATCAGATTTTTCATTTTATGTTATGCCTCCTGATGAAGTTCGTATTTTTCTGTATAAAGCATGATGGACTCTATATCGGCAGGTGCTGTTTGCAGTCCGTCTGCAGCATTCAAATCTCTCTCTGCAATCAGTCCCGTAAAGCCGAACGCAGTCTCCTTAACTCCGATGAGCGCCGCTTCAAGCTCGGGTGTCATATCGGCTTTTCCTCCGCAAACAAGCCTGTATCCGCCGATGATTTCTTCTCTGTCTCCGTTCATCAGTATGCAGCCATCTTTAATATACATGATGTAGTCGGCACATTTATCAAGATCCGATGTGATGTGCGTTGAAAACAAAATGCTCCTTTTGCCGTCCGCGACAAATTCACGGAAAACATCAAGCAATTCATCCCTCGAAACGGGGTCCAGTCCGCTTGTCGGCTCATCCAGTATCAGCAGCCGCGCGTTATGAGAAAGTGCAAGTGCGAGTGCATATTTGACTTTCATTCCTGCGGAAAGCTCCTTTACGCGCTTGGTCTCATCCAATTCGAATCTTACAATGCACCTCCTGTATGCTGCTTCATCCCATTCCGGATAAAAACGCCTGACCACACCCGTGACGGTTTTAAGCTTTTTATCTGCATAATAGTCAAATTCACCGAGAACGATACCTAAATGCTTTTTGCACTCTTCTTCATTCTCTGCATAATCCATTCCGAACATTTTAACCTCACCGCAATCCGGTTTTACAAGCCGCAGCATGGACTTTATTGTTGTTGATTTTCCGGCACCGTTGCGCCCGACAAATCCCATGATATACCCGGGCTCAAGTTTAAAACTGACGTCGTTCAGCCAAAAATTCCTGTACGACTTTGAAAGTCCGCGAACCTCACAAATCGCAGTCTCCCTTGCTTCATCAATTTGCAATGAATAATCCACAGCCGACATTTTCACTCCCCCCGTTATGCTGAAAGCACAACCGAACACATATTTGTTGATTCAATACGCAAAATAATTGTGCATATTGTTTATGCACAATATAACACCGTAAACTGCTCCTGTCAACATATGTTGTTCAGTCTCAGATAATATATTTTAAACGCGGCTCTTTGCGGCACAGCTTAGGCTTGACATTGCCCGTTGGTGCTGCAAAATCCATTCATTGCTCTGTCAGGAATTCTTTGGCCTGTCCGTATGTCTTACGGTTCTTGTCTTATGAGTTTAAGTTGATAATTGCTGCCACCGGGTAGAAAGTGTGCAAACACTCGGATGTATCGTTAGGTCATTGAAGATACATCGCGGGTGTTTTTTGTCTGCGTTTTTAATGCAGTATTCAAAACGGAAGTTGGCGGCGATGCACCAAACAAAACGATAAGGAGAATTGATTATGAAGGAACAAAACATAAAAATCGTTGCAAAAGAAAACAACTCCGCGGTAACCGGAAGGAAAATCGCATTTGGACTTACGACATTCGAACTTGCTCTTTGGGTTTGTTCGGCCGTTGTTGTGGCTGCTTCATATTTTCTCAGCAAATCAGAGGCATCATCGAGTTTGTTGTCGCTTGCGGCTTCGCTTGTAGGCGTCACCGCGCTGATTTTCGTTTCGGCAGGCAATGTTATCGGGCAGGTGCTGACGATCGTATTCAGCGTACTGTACGGTATTATTTCGTTCAGAACGAAGTACTATGGGGAAATGCTTACTTATCTGTTAATGTCCGCACCGGCGGCGGGCGCGGCAGTCATTGCCTGGCTGAAACATCCGTTCAACGGTGACAAAATGCAGGTTGAAATAAATCAGCTTTCGTGTCGTGAATGCATATTCATGACATTTCTTGCGGCCGTCACAACGGCTGCTTTTCACTTTATCCTGAAGCATTTTAACACAGCCCAGTTGTTTTTCGGTACGCTCTCGGTAACCACAAGCTTTTTCGCATCGTATCTTGCTTTCAGGCGGAGTCCGTTCTATGCTTTTGCGTATGCTGCAAATGACATAGTACTGATAATTCTCTGGATGCTCGCTTCGGCAGGAAGCAACACTGCACTCCCGATGGTTGCCCGCTTCGTTGCGTTCCTCGCGAATGATATTTACGGGTTTGTCAATTGGATGAAGATGAAAAAGTATCAGACAATGTAATGTGGGGGTAGAGACGGAGTATTGCCCGCGGCCGAATTTAAACTCCGGTATTCGGAAGCGGGTGATTAGCAGCAAGCTATTCTTAATAATGCTTTGAGGTTTTACCGCAAAAGAAAAATGCAGGGGCCTATCTGTCCAAGAGACATTTACGCATCCTGCATTTCAAATTATGTTTTAGCAGCCTTGTACTAAGGCTAAAACACATTGTTAAGTCGGCAAGTTCATTCAAGAAGCATGTTTTGAGAAAGAAAATCAACAAAAGATGTAAATATCCTTTGTGTGCGCTCATCTATATCGGCTTCGGAAAAATCAACAAAAGAATTCGCCAGCTGCAAAAGCTCGTGATTTTTGCTTCCCTTTTTCATCTGCCCACGGTTATTAATGTACCCGAGATAATATTTTTTCTTGTCTGTAAATCTGTAGTCAGAAGCACGAATATTGATTCTTTTCTCAAGAAGAATTTTGTTGCCCAAAGCATCAACCTTTTGCCAATCACTCAGCGAATTCTCGCTGTTGACTCTGTTTCGGGCGTAAATGTGCTCAATTTCAAATGCTGTCTCAAGTGATAAAAGCTCCTGAGCACTGTCTTGATATGCCCACCATGCCAATACTGATTTTGTAACAGGACGAACATTGCTGAAATTGAAGCTCATAAAGCATTCAGCACCTTTTCCCTGTTGAACCTGAAGCCGGCAAATGAAACAGGTCTGTCGTTGACGATATTTGTCATTTCGGCATACACTGGAGTGCGAAGCGCATTTACGCCGGGATTAATAACCGCATATGCTAACATGAAACCAGTAATCTTATTCAAAAAACATCGAAAAAATCTTCATCAAGCAGGTTTTGACTGTCTTTGTTGTGCAAAAAATATACAGACACAAAATATGTCCACATGCTGTTTGGTGCGTAGCTTAAAACAAAAAGCTTCCTCAGTATTTTTTGAGAGAATCTATCACTGTCCTGGTTCGAAATGTCTTCCCAAAAATGAGCCAACACAATCAACTCTTCGAAAGTTTTTCATCCTTCAACAATGCGTAACCATCACGTTCGTAAAATTTCCTTAACGCTTCGGTGGTAGAAGTCTTTATTCCCATTTTAGCTCGGATATAGTACATGTACCGTGTGAACAGCTCGTCCATGGGCGTACCGTGCTGCGGATGAAATACCCGTGCTGTCAGCTCTTCAATTTCCTTCCATTGTCTTATAAATTCATCTTTCTTCCCGCGCTTGGAATAGTGTTTGTAGAACTGTGCCTTAAAAATATCAGAATCGGACAGCGGCATTCCACGGTCGTTGAGCGTCGAAAAAATTCTCAAAGCAGTATCTTGGGACTCCGCTTCAATTGGCAGCAAAATGCAGTTGTTCATGATTCTCGTAGGCAAGTAAGCGAAATAAGCCGGGTACTTATTTGAGAAAGTATGTACGCATTCCTGAAAGAACCGATAATTCACAGCATACTTACTTTTCTGGTCCGGTAAGGCTATGCCGCTTCTTAATATCTCGATAAATTCATCTTTGTCGTTATCCGTTGCAACTTCCGAATCGATTTTTAAAGCAGAAATATTCGGTTCACCAAATTCATCGGTTTTCCAAATACACCGCTCGATGTTTTGCCTTGTCGCAACCGATGCTTTATCCTGCATGTATTTAAATCCTTCATAAAATGCTCGGAGCAGCAACATAAGCGTAGTGAGTCGCTGTTGCCCGTCGATTACCTCCATTTTAGCGTCATCGTTTTTAAACGTGACTATCGGTCCGAGAAAATATTCACTGTTGCTGTCGAATTCTGTACGTCCTTCATCAGGAATAGCGAACGAAAAAAATATCATCCCAAAGCGTACGACATTCGGTTTCGCTCCACGCATACGGGCGTTGATAGTCCGGAATCAGAAAATCTGCACGCTTATCTTGAAAAAGATCCTTAATTGTTTTTTGATCAACATTCAACTTTGACATTAGATTCCTCCATTTTGCTGCATGTTCAACATTCTGTTAATGTTTAGGAATGACATCCGTTGTATAAACCCGTATTCATGCTAATACAGCGGTTTTACGCAATCTTTCCGTTAAATCCATTTTATCACACACATACGGCAGAATCAAGCCAAAACAAACACGATTAACCGCGCTGAAGCGTCATGTGTACACTTTAATGTACTGCATTAAGAAAAATGAGTCTGCTCACAATAATTGCGGCACCGCCCGTCAATCCAAACCGCAGTTTTATCCGCTTTCACGCCGTTTGTGCGCTGTGCATATCATGGAATTGTACAAACCCTTCCGGGCATTGTGCAAAACCAAAGGAGGTATGGAACGCAATGAGCAGTAATATAACGCCGTGCCGGTGCAGCATGGCAGCAGAGGCTTTGATCCTCGAAAACGCAACCACCGTTCCCGCCGGCAGTGTCAGCAACGGACTGAGCGTCTGCGGTTATGAAACCGAATTGAACAGGCTGCCCAATATAAGCTTTGAAAATCAGGTTTATGCCGAAGGCTTTTGTCCCGATGCGGCTCTCGCCGTCGGAACGCTTTATCCCGAACTCGTGAACATCTATAAATAAAGGAGGAAAGTTATGACGAAATGCGAACTGCTGACAAGAATCAGCGAAATTCAGTTCGTTTGTGTCGAACTGAACCTTTATATTGACACTCACCCTGATGATGCGGATGCGCTGAGTGATTATTATCATTACTCAACGATGTTGAAATCGCTCATCGAAAGCTATGAGCAGCAATACGGACCGCTGCTTGGTTTCGGTCATTCCGCAACGCAGACCGGCAGTTGGGTTTGCTCAGAATGGCCCTTTGAATAAGGAGGCATAACATGTGGATTTATCAGAAAAAGCTTGAATTCCCTGTGAATATTACAACTCCCGACCTTCGCGTAGCTCGAGCACTCATGGCACAGTACGGCGGACCTGACAGCGAACTTGCAGCAGGCTGCCGTTATCTGACACAGCGCTTCTCTATGCCGGATGACAGAGTTCGGGCAACACTGAACGATATCGGCACTGAAGAAATCGCACACTGGGAAATGATAGGCGTTATGATCAATCAGTCCATGCGCAATGCATCCCTTGACGAATTGACCGAAGCGGGACTGATAGGTTACTACACCATACACGGTTACGGAATTTACCCCGCTGACCCGAACGGAATTCCGTTTACGGCTGCATATATACAATGCACGGGTGACCCGATTACAGACATAAACGAGGATCTTGCGGCGGAACAAAAAGCACGCACAACATATGAACATATCATGAATCTTACGGATAATGAGGAGTATCTCGCTCCGCTCCGTTTCCTTCGCGAAAGGGAGATAGTTCATTATCAGCGTTTTGGCGAGTGCTTGAATATTCTGCTTGAAATGTTCCCGGACGGGAACCAGAACAAGATTCGCCGCAGATAGGTTTCGGTTGAAATGTCAGCCGATTAAACCCCGCCGGTTTAAGAAGGGTTGGACGTTGTTTCAACAACGCTGAGAGCATAATTTCAAGATTTCACCCCTGTCGAGCACCTTCTCGGGCACATGTTCGAGAAGGTGCAGGCGGGTTCCGAGGGGGGCGAAAAGAGGCAAAATATATTTAAATCGGGCTTTAAAATATATTTTTCTTTTTG
>ENA-OQEN01000268-OQEN01000268.1-human-gut-metagenome-genome-assembly--contig:-NODE-268-length-22779-cov-2.119769_pt1 | contig 22779 bp, 31 predicted proteins | sample MGYA00242791_ERZ504627 | MGnify/ENA primary metagenome ERZ504627 (study PRJEB26092, sample SAMD00036316) | human gut metagenome | host: Homo sapiens | study: EMG produced TPA metagenomics assembly of... | reverse complement strand
TCCAAAACGGCTTGTATGACAACTGGTATCAAGCAATTCGGGCTATGACGCAGTCGCTTCTGGATGATTGTGCGCGAGCGAAAAAAAATCAAAACGCGGCGAAAAGCTGCTTGCCTGTATCGACCGATATCAGGATGTTTAAAAAAGCGGAATGTTGCATGGTCAATTTTGATATTTGGTGGCCAAACATCATCTGCAACCGGGAAAACGGTGAGATCAAATATGCATGGATCGACCGGAGCGCAGCTTTTGGGGCGACCGGATCGCGGACTTTGTGTGCCTCGAATATCAGAAACCCCTGGAGAAGAAAAAAGCTTCCCTTGCGGCTTATAATGCCGTCGCGGATGAACCATCCGCGTAACGCGAGAGGAAAAAATCCGCTATGCCGTGATGCAGGGGTATCTGGGCCTGATCCAGGAGGTGGAAAAATATTACCGCTACACGCCAAAGCACTTCGGTTGGTGGCGCAACGTTTTCTCCTCCGCATGGTTTTACAAAAGCGCTTTCGGAGGCTTGAAATAAAAATGACGGAAAAAACAAAACGAATCGGGAGCCTTCCGCCACGGCCGCATTGGGGGAAGAGCCAGTTCCCCGCCTGGTGCTCCGCTTTGCAGCAACCACCATGGCCGCCCTGCTGCTCAATGCCGTCTATACGCTGACAGATACGCTGTTTGTCAGCTGGGGCGTGGGTGAAAACGCCATGGGCGGCGTGTCCGTCGTATTTCCGTTTGTAATTTTACAGGGTGCAATCTCCACCGCCTTAGGCGGCGGCGCGGCATCGATCATCTCCCGAAAGCTGGGCGAGGGCAAAAAGCAGGAGGCGGGCGAAGTCACGCTGAATGCAATGCTCGCCTTTTACAGCTCCGCGATTCTCATCACCATCCTTGGCCTTGCGTTGCTCAATCCACTGCTTGAGGTGATGGGCGTTACGGGAGAGCTCCTGCCTTATGCAAAACAATACTTTACGATCCTGCTCGCGGGCAATGTGTTTTCCACCGGCTTTTCGTCTATCATCCGCGCCGAAGGCAAAATGCTGTATGGCCTGCTCATCTGGGTAATTCCTATTTCGATCAACATCGCTCTGGACGCGGTATTCATCCTTGTGCTGGGCTGGGGTGTGCGTGGCTCTGCGCTGGCAACGGTGATCTGCCAGTTTGTCAGCTTTAGTATGTGTGTGCTGTTTTTTCTCCGCTTTACAACGCAAAGTTTCAGGGGCGCAAAATGCAGCCTACACAAGATACGTGAGATCCTTGCAATCGGATTGCCCTCCCTAATCCAGATGGGAAGCCTCTCCATTCTGTCCGTCGTGCTAAATAACCTCCTGCGGGAGGCCGGCGGGACAATCGCAGTGACTACCTATGCCTACATCAGTAAGATCATCACCTTTGCCATTATGCCCTTCACGGCAATCACGCAGCGCTCAGCCCCATCGTAGGTATAACTTTGGTGCAGGGAAGCCGGAACGTATCCGGAAAACCATCCGCTTTTGTACAGCGGCCAGCTTTATCTACGCTTTGGTCCTGCTGCTCATTATGGAGGCCACGCCGGTTCCCTCATCCGCTTATTCACTGATAACCGAGAGCTGATCGCCCGCGGCGGCGAGGGGCTGCGTATTCTGGCGGCGGCGCTCGTTTTCGTGCCTCTGCCAATGTTATCCGGCGCGGCGTGCCAGGCCATTGGGCAAAAGCTATGGGCATTCCTTCTATACGCCGCAAATCTGGTGTTTTTTATCCCCACCGCATTTCTTTTTGCCCCCCTGCTTGGTGTAACCGGGGTATGGTGGGCCTATGTGGCGGCAAATGCGGCCTCGGCCGTGCTTGCTCTGGTAAAAATAAGGCGCGACAAGGTGCTGTAAACAATTTCCTTGGGCAATTTGATAAACGAAAAGGGATGGTGCAACATGCTTTGCACCATCCTTAAAGAATCCCTTTTATTTATAATGTTCAGAAATCCAGCCTTTTTTCGATAAACGCCGTCAGCTCGTCGATCGGCAGGCGTATCTGCTCCATTGTGTCGCGGTCACGCACCGTCACACATCCGTCCGTCTCGCTGTCAAAGTCATAGGTCACGCACATCGGCGTGCCAATCTCATCCTGCCGGCGGTAGCGTTTGCCGATCGAGCCGGCGTCGTCATACTCTACCATAAACCGCTTTGCAAGCAAATCATGCACTTTCATCGCGCCCTCGCTGAGCTTTTTGGAGAGCGGCAGGATGGCCGCCTTCATCGGCGCAAGTGCCGGATGCAGGTGCATCACCACGCGGGTGTCGTTCTTTTCCGCATCCACCACTTCCTCATCGTATGCGTCACACAGGAAGGCAAGCGCCACACGGTCTGCACCGAGCGACGGCTCGACAACATAGGGCAGGTATTTTTCATTCGTGGTCTGATCAAAATATTCTAGACTCTTGCCGGAAGTGTTCTGGTGTTGTGTCAGGTCGAAATTCGTGCGGCTCGCAACACCCCACAACTCGCCCCAGCCGAAGGGGAAAAGGTATTCAAAATCTGTCGTTGCATTAGAGTAGTGAGAAAGCTCCTTCTGCTCATGGTCGCGCAGGCGCAGGTTTTCATCCGCATGCCGAGGGAGAGCAGCCACTTGTGGCAGTAATCCTTCCAGTAGGAGAACCATTCCAACTCTGTGCCCGGCTTGCAAAAGAATTCCAGCTCCATCTGCTCGAATTCTCGCGTGCGGAAGGTAAAGTTGCCGGGGGTAATCTCATTGCGGAAGGATTTGCCGATCTGGCACACGCCGAAGGGGATTTTTCTGCGGGTAGTGCGCTGAATATTCGGGAAGTTGACGAAAATGCCCTGTGCCGTTTCGGGGCGGAGATATAATTCGTTCTTTGCATCCTCCGTCACGCCCTGAAAGGTCTTAAACATCAAATTAAACTTACGGATATCGGTAAAGTCGCACGCGCCGCACTCCGGGCACACAATTTTATTTGCCTTGATATAATCGGACATCTGCTCAAAGCTCCAGCCAGCGGGGTTCACGCCCGTGTCCTCAATAAGCTTATCGGCACGATGGCGCGTTTTACAGGCCTTGCAATCCATCAGCGGGTCGGAAAAGCCGCCCACATGGCCTGAAGCCACCCATGTTTGCGGATTCATCAGAATTGCAGAATCAAGGCCAACGTTATAGGGGCTCTCCTGCACAAATTTTTTCCACCATGCGCGTTTAACGTTGTTTTTAAACTCCACGCCCAGCGGGCCGTAATCCCACGTGTTCGACAGGCCGCCATAAATTTCGCTGCCGGGATAAACAAACCCTCTCGCTTTGCACAGCGCGACCACCTTTTCCATCGTCTTTTCCGTATTCGAAAGCATACTATTGGCCCCTTCCAAATTCTTTCCTATTCTTCCGTAAAATCATAGCGGAAAGGCCCCGAAATGTCAAGGCGGAACTGGATTTGATCAAAACGAAACCGGCCCTGTGGCCAGCTTTTCTAACCATTGCCGCAAACGTATGGCCTTAAAGGATGGGGGGAACCCTTTTTAGCCGTTTTCCTGCGCTATCGATTGCCGTTTTTGCTCCGTTTGCCCAAGAAGATCAGCCCCGACGCAACCCAGCATAGGCCCAGCAGGGCGGCGGCCGTGAACGGCATGCCGTCGTCCCCGGTATCAGGGGTAGCAATTTCCGTTGTTTCTGTGGGGGCGGAGGTATAAGAAGGCGCCTGCATACTCTCCACCGGGTGGGAAACGGTGGGTTCTTTCGCGCTCAAAGGCTGCTCCGGCAGAGAAAAATTGCCAGGTTCCTCCGCGTGTCGTCTCCTGCGCTTCCGCCCGCAGGAGATGATCCATTTTCGGATTGTCCGCGTCTGGTATATAATGCACCGCTACCACCTCTTGAAAAAGGTGTGTGACAGGCAAAGAAAGTTCTGTCAGGTTTTCTGGCGCTACGAGAATAAAGCGGTCCCCCTGGTGAAGCGTTGTCACAGCGGAGCCATCTTCATCCAACACCTGTATACCGTTTTCCGGATGGATGGCGATGCTGCCATCCGCCTGCGTCAGGGTAAGCGTTTCAGAGCGGTAAAATCCCCCCTGAAGCCGGAAAGACGGGCTTTCAGGCGAAAGCAATACAGGATGCTCTTGCGGCGTTTGATTTTCAGCCGCCTGTAGAAGATCCTTGATATAACGCGTGCGGATACTTCCGTCGCTCGAATCAATCGGCCAACCTTCAATATAGGACCAGATGGCCTGCTGCGTGATCACGCGGGCGAAATCGTCAGAAACCCCATATTTTTTTGCAATCCGAGGCCGTCAAAGGGATATCCGGCATAGAGAAGCGCCTCCATCCCGGCATCTTCATAGGATTCCGCACGGTGAAAGGGCGTATTTTGGGGCAGGGCGGCCTGGGCAAACATGCTGTAAGCCTCTTCCCCATTCACCGTGATTTGTGGGATAACTCCGGCATCCGGTATGGAGCGCTCCCCCTGCGACGCGCCGAGCACTGTGCCTGTGCCCCTGCGAGAAGGGAGAAGGCCACCGCAAAATGAATGAATAGACCGGCTATGGAAAAGAGCTTTCCGATTTGAATGCGTTTCATGATTTTATCACCATTTTCCGTTTGTTTTTGTATCTTGATTTTTGCATCAGTGTACAGGAATACACTGATGCTTTGTTCGATCGAGATCATTCTTTGGATTAGCATATCCAATGTGGAAAAAGATATTTTTGTGTCGGACGTAAAATCATTTGGCAATTTTAAAATTTTTATGAATTGGCGCCCGCTATATTGCAATATGCAGTACCGTGTGATATATTATAGGAACAAAAAGCTGCATTCCGATTTCTCCGGAAAGCAGCTTGTAAACATTGCGAAAGAGGGGAGCAAGCGGCTTGAACGTACAATTCAAAAAAGGCGCGCTGGAGCTATGTGTGTTGACTCTGCTGCGCCAAGGTGAAAAATACGGATATGAGCTTGCAGAGGCGATCAGCGGTGAAATTTCCATCTCTGAGGGGACGATTTATCCCATTCTGCGCCGCCTGCGCAATGAGGGGTATTTCGAGGTAACGCTGCGGGAATCCCCGGAAGGCCGCCGCGCAAATATTACCGTCTGACACAGAAGGGCATCCAAACGCAGGAGGAGCTTTACGCGGAATGGATGGAATTTTCGCAGCAAGTCAATCATTTGATTGGAGGGATCCAATATGACGAAAAATGATTTTTTAAACACGCTTTACCAGTCGCTTCTATATCTACCAGCCAAAGAGCGGCAGGAGATCCTTCAGGATTATGAGGAGCATTTTGCAGCAGGCATCGAGGAGGGCAAGGCGGAAGAGGAAATTTGCCGCGCGCTTGGCGATCCAAAGGAAATTGCACAAACTTACCTGCAACAAAACAAAGCGAGGCCCGGTGCTTACAAGCAGGATTCCCCCTCGAATCCTGCGCCTGTGAGGAACGCAGGCACAGCCGCGGCACAGCCTTATCCGATTCCTCCGGACAATGGTAATCGGGCTCTTTTTACCGTATTGCTGGTTTTGGATATTGTTCTGATTGCCTTGCCAGGCATCCCAGCCGGATTCGCTTTGGCGGCGGCCGGGGCGGTTGTGTTGGTTGCAAGCATAGCAGCCGGCATTTTTGCATCGTCCGCACTGCTGGCGCTGTTTTTCATCTCATTGGCGGTTGCGCTTGTCAGTGCCGGCGTGCTGGTAATCCTCTTGATTGTGTGGAGCCTGCGCGCCTGCTATCGGCAGCTTCGCTGAGGAAGGGAGCAAATATTTTATGAAAAAAGCCTGTATTGCCCTCACGGTCATTTTCTTATTATCATCGTTGTTAACAGTTTGCTTTGGCGCCGCCGTCGGTGCGCGGGAAATCCGCAGCATACTCGATGGGGACAGTAGCTGGAACCACCTGCTCGATTCCATTAAGAGCTGGCATGAGCACGGCACAGGGCAATTCCTTGGGGAAACCCACATGCAGTTCCCCGTGGATTCTAGCAAACCGGTTCGCCTCTTCTTCGATTTTGCAAAGGTATCTGTCCTTTCCACACCGGATCAAAGCGCTTCTATGTATGTGCGGTATTATGGAAAGAATTCCGTGGACGACCTCTCTTCTCTCCCCTATGCGGAGCAGGAAGACGGAGCGCTTCATCTAGGGCTTCATTTGCCCGATCAAATTTCGTTTACAGAGATCACCGTTGAAATTTATCTGCCCATGGCAAAGTATACCGCTTTGAACGCTGAGGTAGGGGTAGGCAGCCTAACGGTTGAGAACATGCAGTTTGGCGCGCTTGTATCCTCTGTGAAGGTGGGAAATACTTGCTTGAAACGCACTTCGGCCGATTCGGTAAAGCTAGTGGCCGCAACCGGAAACCTTGCCTGGGAGGATGGCAGCCGCGTATTGAAATCGCTCTCCATGCATACGGAGGTGGGCAACATCCAGCTTGCCTGGGCCACAGGGGATGGGTTTCGGCTGGCGTATCAAATTGGAACCGGCAAATTAAAAAATCAGTTTGAGGGAGCGGTAACCGAGCAGACCGGCTCCCAGCACGCATCTTCAAAAGGAACTCTCACTTCCGGAGATGAAAGTCGCGCAATAGAGCTGTCTGCTTCCACCGGGGATATCTCGCTCACCTCTTTTTCCACCCAGGAATAGCGGCGTCGGATTTTCATTGAAAGCCGCTTGCTCTTGCAGAGCCTCATAATAATAGACGCATGCGCTGGAATAATTTGAAGTAAACTATCATATGTTAAGGAATATGCACAGCCTTTCCGAAGCTTGACTTTTCGGAAAGGCTGCGTTATATTGCGCTATATATAAAACGATGGCAAACCGTTGCGGAGAAAGAAGGGTATCTCAATGCCGTATGAATTTTATTTACCGACCAAATTGTTGTATGGGGCGGGCTGCCTGTCTGCGCTCGGGGGCTGTGCACTGCCCGGCCGGAAGGCTCTGCTCGTCACATCCGCTGGCCAATCCGCCAAAAGGCACGGCTATCTCGGCCGAGTGGAAGAGCAGCTTACCCAAGCAGGAGTGCGTGCTGTCCTCTATGACCAGATCACGCCAAACCCGACCAAGGCAGAAGTAATGGCGGGCGCGGCGCTCTGCCGGAAAGAGGGCTGTGATTTCGTTTTGGGCCTGGGTGGCGGCAGCAGCATCGACGCCGCGAAAGCTATTTCCGTGATGGCAAGAAATCCGGGCGATTATTGGGACTATGTTTCCGGCGGCACAGGGAAAGGTAAAGCTGTACCCAACGCGCCGCTGCCGGTTGTTGCGGTGACTACAACCGCCGGGACCGGCACAGAGGCCGACCCATGGACGGTAACGACCAATGAAGAAACGCAGGAAAAAATTGGGTTTGGCTATGAAAAAACGTTTCCTGTCCTCTCCGTTGTCGATCCGGAACTGATGGTGTCCGTTCCCCCGCGGCTTACCGCCTATCAGGCTTTGACGCGCTATTTCACAGCACGGAGGGGTATCTCAACCGCACAGCAAGCCCAATCAGCGATTTAATGGCGCTGGAGGCGATTCGCCTCATTGGGAAAAGCCTGCCGCGTGCGGTGCGGGATGGGGCGGATTTAGAGGCGCGCGGAGATGTTGCGCTGGCAAACACGCTCTCCGGCATGGTTGAAACCCTTTCCGGCTGTATCTCTGAGCACTCAATTGCCCACGCGATGAGTGCGTATCATCCAAAGCTACCACACGGCGCGGCCTGATTGCGATCAGCAAGGCATATTACCAAAAACTGATCCGGCTGGGCGCCTGCCGGGAGCGTATGGCCGCTATGGCACGCGCACTCGGCAAATCAGACGCGGAGCGGCCGGAAGATTTTTTGACCGCCTTAGACGCGCTGCAAAAGGAATGCAGCGTGGATGGGCTGGCGCTCTCTTCCTTCGGCATGTCGCCGGAGGAGTTTCCCGCCCTTACGCGCAACGCGCGCGAGACGATGGGCGGCTTGTTTGAGGTAGACCCGGTCGCGGTCAGCGACGGGGATGTGCTGGAAATTCTTTCGGACGCCTTCTGCTGAGCCGCTTCAGAAGGAGGCTGACGGATGATCGCCGTGTATTTGCTCTATGCTTTTCCGAGCTGTTGTCTCTGGCGCTTGGCCTGCTCCTCTGGAAAAGGCACTCCGCCTTCCCGGATTTTCGGCTCGGCTACCACGTGGCGGAAGCCATGCAGGGGGAAGCACAGTGGAATGCTGCCAATGCCTGCGCAGGTAAGGTGAGCTTATTTGGCGGGTTGCTTGCATTTGTGTTTTTTCCGGCTGCATGCCTGCCCCTGAAATTATCCACTGGACGCATGGCGCTGCTTTATTGCTGCATCTGCTTCTATGGGCGCTTTCCGTTTTAAGGATTCCCCTATACTGCTTGAGAAAAAAATTTCCGAGCAACGCAAAGAAATAAGCAAGGCCGCGCCGGGTGTCCGGCGCGGCCCATTTTCTCATGGACGAATCCTCAGAATGTGTTATAATACTGTTGAATGAAAACTTCACATGAGCGCGGCGAGCAAAAGCGTTTCCTCCAGCTTTTCATAAATCCGTTCAAAGCTGCTCAGGGGCAGCGGGTTCTCTCCCCTGCCGATTTCAAAGGTGAAGCCCGGGCGCTCAAATTCAGAGAGGAACCAATCTTTGAAGCCGCCGTGGCTTGCGAGGCCGTCATTTTCTACCAGGCGGTAACCGCTGGAGGCGGCAAAAATTTTGCCATCATCCTGCCGCGCTGCGGCGTATGTTCGCCATACTCCCAAAAGATTTCTTCCCCCTGGCTGTGAAAGGCCAGCGCATGGCGAAAGGGATGGCTTCGGCACAGCCGCACCAGCGCCTGCGTTTCCGGCTCGCTTTCCGGAGCAGGGCCGCCATATTGCCGGGGCGCGGGTCCGGTAATTCCAGATTCCCGCTCCATTTGGTGCAGTGTTTCCCAACCGGCGTCAAATTATGATTGATATCCACACCGCGCGCATTCGCATTCCATCTGCTGAAATCGCCGCCGCTGATTTGAGTTGCAAGCGCTTCATAGGGCCCAGCTCCCTGCGCGCCGCGTAACGCAATCTGAATGCCATCCGGATTAACGCAAGGCACGATCATCATGCCCCGGCCATGCAGCGCATCCTGAATCGGGATAGCGGAAAAGTCGTCCCCCTCCCATACGGCCGTTGCCGTGCGTTCAAAAAACCGCAGCAGTAAAAGCGGGGTCAGCCATTCCTGGCCATGAAAGCCCCCGGTATAAAGCACTGGATTTTCCTGCGGGCCGATGGAAAGCGTGTAAATAGAGCGCCCACCGAGCTTCTGCCGCACACGCCGAGCCTCGCATGTGGGAAGCGGCGTTTTAACGCATCCAGCATCGCGCGCACGGTTTCATAATCGGGCTCTACCGCCCGAACGATTTGATCCAAGCGTGATTCCTCCTGTCCTTCAGGCCTAGGCGGCCTCTTCACAATATATATGCCCAGCGGCCTGCGTTCATGCGGTGGCGGGCGGAAAGGACCCTCTATGAACTTAAAAGAAGAAACCCTTGAAAAAAATACGATCTATACCGGCCGAATCATCACGGTGCGCAACGATACCGCCCTTTTACCAAATGGGAAAAGGGCCTCGCGCGAGGTTGTGGAGCATCCCGGTGGCGTGACAATCGCCGCCCTCACGCCGGAAGGAGAGCTGCTGTTTGTGCGGCAATACCGTTACCCCTACGGCGAGGAACTGCTTGAGCTGCCTGCTGGGAAGCTGGAGCGCGGCGAAGACCCGCTGGAAAGCGGCAAGCGTGAGCTGCGCGAGGAGACGGGAGCGCAAGCGAAACACTTCGCGATATCGGCAAATTTTACCCTACGCCCGGCTATTGCGGCGAAATAATCCACATGTATTTTGCCTCCGGCCTCACATTTGGCGAGCAGGCCCTCGATGCGGACGAATTTTTAACCGTGCAGCGCATCCCGTTGGCAAAAGCGGTGCGCATGGTGCTGGAGAATGAAATCCGTGATGGCAAAACGCAGGCAGCTGTGCTGAAGGTGGATGCGTTGCTGCGGGCTGGGGCACTTGAAGCATAAAATATAAAATAGAGAGGAAGGCAAGCGGAGCATACTCGCTTTGCATAACGATGGCAATTGAAACTGTAAGAGCATTTTTGAAAGAACAGGGTCTGGAAGGACGCATCCATGAATTTGATTCCTCCAGCGCAACCGTAGCACTGGCCGCTGAAGCGCTGGGCACCGAGCCCGCGCGGATTGCAAAAACCCTTTCCTTTGTCAATGGGGATACCTGTATTTTGATTGTTGCAGCAGGTGACGCCAAAATTGATAACCGAAAATTTAAGGACTTTTTCGGCAGGAAGGCGACGATGCTCGCTCCGGATGAAGTGCTGCGCCTGACCGGGCACGCTGTGGGCGGCGTATGCCCCTTTGCCCTGCCGGAAGGGACGGCTGAGGTCTATATGGATATCTCCCTTCAGCGGTTCAACACCATATTTCCCGCGGCGGGCAGTTCCAACAGCGCAATTGAGCTCTCTTGTGATGAGCTGGCCGCACTTTCCGCCAGCAAATGCTGGATTGATGTGTGCAAGGCTGGCAGGAAGAAGAAACAGCATAAAAGGCGGTGGTAGTATGCAGCGGCAAACGCCGCAGCGCAGGGCGATCCTTTCCGCGGTGAGCGCGGCGCAATCGCCTTTGACAGCAGAGCAGGTACATACCGAGGTTTGCAGCGCTTTCCCAAGGCTTGCGCTGACCACAGTTTACCGCAGTCTGGACGCCTATGTGGACGCAGGCTTGTGCGGCGCAGCATCTATGATGACGGAATCGCCCGCTATGAAATCGCGGCGGAGCACAGGCACTTTTTAACGTGTACGTCCTGTAAAAAAAGCGTTCCCTTGTCTGTGTATGCCCCTTTGAACAGCTCGAAGAACAATTGGTGCGGGAAACCGGCTTTCAGATTTCCGGCCACAAGATGGAATTTTTCGGGCTTTGTCCAGAGTGTGCAAAAAAAATGGATCAAGAGCGTAGAGGCATGGCTGTTAAACAAGATTGATAAAAAGGAGCCAGCTCATGAAAATACAAATAAACCGCCTCACCCTGCCCGCTGACCGACGCATCCTTGTGACAAGCGATATCCACGGGCAATTGGGTCACTTGAAAGGCGCGCTCGAAACGGCTAACTTTTCAAAGGACGACATTCTGTTTATCATAGGCGATATGATCGAAAAGGGGCCGAACAGCCTTGGCGTTTTGCGCTATGTGATGGAGCTGTGCGAAACGCATACCGTATATCCGCTAATCGGCAATGTCGACGCCCACCGGCTGGAGATGATCGGCCGGTGGCATATCGCGGAGATTTATCCCTACCTCAAACATATGCAGCGCCATTGGGGCGGCTGCCTGCTCTCGGAAATGTGCGAAGAGCTCGGCATCCGCATCCGCTCCCCGCTCGACCTGTTGGCGGCGCGCACCAAAATACAGGCCGGTTTTCAAAAGGAGCTTGATTTTCTGAAGTTCCTTCCAACCATCATTGAAACGCCGCATTTCATTTTTGTGCACGGGGGCCTGCCCACGCAGGAGCTCTCCAAATTGGAGGGCACGGATGCGCATCCATGCTTAAAAAACGACGCGTTTCTGGAGAAGGGGCTCCGGTTTTCGAAATATGTCGTGGTCGGCCATTGGCCTGTAACGCTATATAACGACAAGATCGACTGCGCGAACCCGATCATCAACCGGGAGCAGCATATCATCAGCATAGATGGCGGATGCAGCCTTAAACGCACCGGGCAGCTTAACCTGCTGATCATTCCAGCGGAGGATTCGGAGGAATTTACCTTTGCAAGCTTCGACGGCTTTCCGGTCAGGGTGGCGCTGGATCCGCAAGAGGGATCTGAGGACCCGTTTTGCCTCTTGTATACCGATAACGCCGTTCGGCTTTTGAAGCGTGAGGCGGAATTTTCATTCGTGGAACATCGGCATACCGGTCGCAGGCTTTGGGTTCTAAACGAAGATCTCTATGGCAGCGGGAAAGCCATGCACTGTGATGACAGCACGGATTACCGTATTCCGGTTCGCCCGGGCGACCGGCTTTCGGTCATATTGGAAACCTCAAAAGGGGCACTGGTTAAAAAGGACGGCGTATCCGGCTGGTATTGCGGCCGGTTGGAGGAAGCCAGCGAACCTGCCCTGTTGTAAAACTTTCAAAACATTTCTCCGCGTGCACAAATTGGCTTTGCATGATTTGCGCAACGCTTTTTTACGCAACCGCTTCACCGCTCTTTTCGGCAGCAGCAAAATCTGATAGAATAGAACCAACTGGAGAAATCAGCTTTTATCAGGCCAGATGGATGGATGCCAACGTTTTATCACTCTTTCAATTTTTAGGGAGGGCATTATGCCGGAAATCAAAAAGGAGCAGAAGGCGGCAGCACCCTGCCCGCTTTATAAGAAATGCGGCGGCTGCCAGCTGCAAAACCTAAATTATGAGGAACAGCTACGCTGGAAAGAGCGCCGGATGATTGGCCTAATGGGCCAATTCGGCCATGTAGAGCCGGTGATCGGCATGGAAAGGCCGTTGCATTACCGCAATAAGGTGCAGGCGGCCTTCGGGCTCGACCGAAAAAAACGGATCATTTCAGGCGTATACCAATCAAGCACACATCGGATCGTGCCGGTAGACCGCTGCATGATTGAAAACGAGGCGGCAGATGCGATCATTGTAACAGTGCGCCGCCTGCTTGCGGATTTTAAGCTCCTGCCGTATCACGCGGATACAGGGCGCGGCTTTTTACGGCATGTATTGGTGCGACGCGGTTTTTCGACCGGGCAGGTTATGGTAGTACTGGTGACGGGGTCGCCGGTTTTCCCTTCCAAAAACCATTTTGTCGGTGCTCTTCTCAAAAAGCACCCGGAGATCACAACTGTTTTGCAAAATATCAATCCTGGCAGGACGAGCCTGGTGCTGGGCACACAGGAAAAACACTCTTCGGCCCCGGGTTTATCGAAGATGAGCTGTGTGGCTGTGTGTTTCGCATTTCTGCGCAGTCGTTTTATCAGATCAACCCGTGCAGACGCAGGTGCTTTATGAAACAGCGATGGAATACGCGGCGCTCTCCGGGCAAGAAACGGTGGTAGACGCCTATTGCGGCACCGGCACGATCGGGCTGATTGCCGCCAGGCGCGGCGCAAAGCAGGTTGTCGGCGTGGAAATAAACCGCGAGGCTGTGCGGGATGCGATTGCAAACGCAAAGCGTAACCAGATCAAAACGCCCGCTTTTATTGCGCGGATGCCGGTGCGTGGATGCGCGATATGGCAGCGGCCGGCGAACAGGCAGACGTTGTGCTGATGGACCCCCCGCGTGCCGGGAGCGACGAGGCCTTCCTCTCCTCCGTGCTGACGCTTGCGCCGAAGCGAGTGTTTATATCTCCTGCAACCCGGAAACACTCGCACGGGATGTGCTCTTTCTGACAAAACGCGGGTATCGGGTGCAGCGGATACAGCCGTGGATATGTTTCCTTTTACAAATCATATTGAGGCAGTCGTATTATTGACGCGTCAAAAACGAACGCAAAGCATGGCCAACCTCCCGCAGTCGCCAAATGAGCGGTTGTGGGAGGTTTGGCTTTTTTATACTAAAAACCGCAGCAGCTTGGCAGCATAGAAATGATTACCTTTCTGCTCAACACTTTTTGATTCGTTAAAATAATAAAAAACCAATAGCCTTTCATTCAGCTATTGGTTTTCTGTTTTGGAAGGGGTAGACACTTTAGATGCCGTTTTAAACGCGAGCACTTTGCCCGGAAAAAGAAATGAGTCCGAACGCGAATTGCGTCTAGACTCAGTCTGTCTTTGGTGACCGAAATTACTGGCACCCAGTAACCATGCGGTTTCCGGTGTGTTTCAAAAAATTTTTTTGAAAATCTGATACCCTTTTTCGAACCACCGAAGCGTTTTTCTTGATGTTGATTATTATAATAGAATAAAGGAGTTTTTTCAACCCCATGGAATGTTTGCAAACACAAAAAAGCCGACCATTATTCCATCAATAATGATGAAGTAATGATCGGCTTTTTTCTGTCGACAATTATTTTGTCGGAATATCACCAACTTTTGAAAATCCTCCTATGAACCGGACTTCTATCTTGTCTTTTGAAAGGATAGTTACTTGTTCTACAATTCTTCTGATAAACGTGTCATCAAATTCTGTTAACTCAACGATATCGATGTCAATTGCCTTTAGAATATCATCAAGTTGCTTTTGACGCTTTGCATCGGTTGTTGCATCTTCTTCGGCTTGTTTTAGCTGCTCTGTCAACCGAGCCTTTTCCTCAGTCATCTCCTTGAACTTTTTTTCAAATAGTTCTATTTGGGAACTTTGGGCTGCCAAAGTTAAAAGATTCGCCATTCCGTGATCAATGTCTTGCATTCTTTGACGGATCACTTCTGGATTATTTTTGGCATCTTCAAATAAAATGATTTTTTTCTGTGCTTCACGAACTGCTTCTGCTATTTCTTCTTTATTATGAAATACGGACTGAATGCAGTTCAGAATTGCTTGGTGTAAAATGGGTTCCTTTAAACTTGGGGAATGTTTGCAATACTTGGTGCCAAATTCAAGTCGGTTCACGCATCGCCATACATCTTCCTTCGTTCTGTCCCGTTTGATCCACATGGTTCTACGATACATAGCACCACATTCCCCACAAACGGTTCTTTCCGATAGTGCATATTTGCTGGTATATTTTCCTCGACCAGACTTTGTCCTCCGGCAAGAAACCTTTCTTTTGCTACTGCGCCTTGCAATCTCTAACTGGACTTCCTGAAAAATATCTCTTGGGATAATAGCTGGGTGATTGTCAGTAATGTAATACTGTTTGACCTCACCTCTATTTTTCTTCACCTTCTTTTCGAGGAAATCTGCAGTATAGGTTTTTTGCAGCAGCACATCTCCAGCGTATTTTTCATTTTGCAGCATATTTCGAATGGTAGTTTTTGACCATGTTGGCTTTCCTGTTGGCGATGGGATGTGGTCAGCTTCCAGAGATTTTGCAATTTGTTCCGGGGTATCTCCACTGAGAAATGCGAAAAAAATCCGTGAAACAATGGTAGCTTGTTCAGGATCAATTTCAGGCTCTCCATTTTCTCCCGGTCGATAGCCTAAAAAGTTTTTGTACCTGAAGGCAAAATGGCCTTCCTTATACTGCCTGCGTTTTCCCATGGTAACATTTTGACTGATGGACTCGCTTTCTGCTTGAGCGAAGGCGCTAAACCATGTCAAATAATTTCGCTGCTGACATCACTTGTATTGAGTCCTTCTTTTTCAAATTCTATGGTTACATTCAAGCTTTTCAGCAGCCGTATGTATTTGATAGAATCCAACGTGTTTCGAGAAAACCGGCTAAGTGATTTAGTGAAAATCAAGTCAATTTTATGTCTTTGGCAATGCTCGATCATTTTCATAAACTCTGGACGAATGGTATCCTTAGTGCCGCTGATTCCACGATCCGCAAAAATTCCGGCAAATTCCCATTCCGGATTGCTCTGAATAAGATCTGTGTAATAGGCAACCTGATTTTCAAAGCTACTCTCTTGTTCTTCCTGCTCTGTACTAACTCGGCAGTAGGCGGCTACTCGTAGCTTTTTCCTTTTGGCCTGTCCTTGAATAAAGGGATTTTCGGGAATTTCCCTAATCACTTTAGTCTTTTTCTGTGGCATTATGGTTTCTCCTTTCCTTACTTAAATAATCGCCCCATTTTTGAGTTGTATTGTAACAGCACCTGCTGGTGTTATCAAAATTTTACAAATAAATTTCCGTAGTATTTGAGATTGAAAGTGTTCCATCGGCTGCAGTTTTTTCAGTTCTGCTATCAAACATTCCGTTTCTTCTGAATCACCATTGGCATGACAGGCTTTGTATTTTTCCTGTGCGCATTGTTTGATGATTTCCAATAATCTTTTTGAATTGGACTTGGGATTACCAAGTTCTCGATAAATCTCGTTTTCTAACCTAACGGCTTGAACTGACAGGCAATTGGCATTCTTTTTAAAATTCATAACTTTCTGTGGATCTTCAATTGCCCTATTGATTGCGGATAAAACACTTGACATCAACTCTATGTCGGGCAAATACCTTGTTTCCGTATTGCAGGAAGGGCATTTCCAGATGATATATACATTATCTCGATGATTGATTCGAACAAGCTTCTGTCCGCAGGTCTGGCAGCAGATAAGATCTCGTATTCCTCGCAAGGCTGGATTCAGACTTCCACCATAAATTTGAGCTCTGTCTTTTCTTAGTCTTTGAACCTGTAGAAATAAGTCAGAAGGTAATATTGCAGGAAATTCTTCTGAAATATATTTTTCGCAGTCTAATATTCTGGCGATCATCGCCTTATTCCAAACCGCATTTTCTCGGTACTTTAAACCAGATTGCTGCATTTGTTTAGCAAGCATCTGCAGCGATGCGCCGTTCGATAATTTTCAAAAATTGACTGCACAGCAGAAGATTCCAGTATGTCCGGTATAATATTTCCTTCATTCATCTGATATCCAAAAGGCAAGTATCTTTTTTTCTTCATGATTAACCTCCGCTTATCCTTTCTTCTTCCAACTCCAATCCATTGACAAGTTGAAATCTCAATGTTTCATGTGTCACTGTAATACGGCTCACTATATTTCGGAACACTGATGAGCTAAAACCGGCATCGGGGAGTCTAATATCGTTAAAATCAGGCGGGTGTTATCAATAAAATCCGCATACTCGTTTAAATCACGATATTGTTTAAGTTCGGCTTTTAAATTGGATATCTTTTGGCTCAATTCATTGGATTGTGCTATAAAAAAGCAGAATCAATGCACTCTTTTGCCCGCAAGCGGTGTAGAGTGTGATTCTGCTCTAATAATCCAGCAATCTGTCTATTTAATTCCATGGCATCAGGATGGGCCATAAATCCTTATCTTTAGTTCTTCAAGCTGGCGGAAGATAGCTTCCAAGGATTTCTTGACGATTTTCAGCCAGCTTTTTATATAAAGTAAGGAAGCACTGCTGTATTTCAGTTTCATTTAGGCTCTCCATGCTGCACAGATGTTTCCCTTTAAAATGCTTGCGACAGGTCCACAAAACACGTTGGTTTTTCGCAATTCGTCTACAGAAATTTGTCCCGCACTCATCACAGACGATTAAACTTGTAAAAGTATACTGTCCATTATTTTGATGTCCATGTCGCTCTGATTTCCGTTTTAATAATTCTTGTGCTTTTCGGAATACCTCTCTGCTGATAATTGGATCGTGGGTATCTTCGGCGTAATACTGCTTTTTCTGTCCACGATTTATCTTTTTTTGAAAAGGCAGAGTATCTGTTGTGTATCGTTTTTGAAACAGTTCATCGCCTATGTATCGTTCGTTTGTAAGGATATAGAGAATACCTGTATAACTCCAAATGGGTTCTCCATTTAACTTTGGAATATGTTCTTTTTGCAGTTCTGCAGCGATTTCCTGTATTCCCATTCCGGAGAGGAAGTTGCCAAATATTCTTTGAACAATTTTAGATTCTTCCTGTTGTACAATGAGTATCCCTTTCTCATCCAGATAGTATCCATAAGGCGCTTGTGACAATCGAAATGTTCCGTTTTTCATTCGCATGACTGCGCCTTTTCGCATATTCTTCGATATGGAAATGGATTCTTCCTGCGCAAATGCACTCATCATGCTTAGAAACATTTCATTGCTCATGTTTGCGGTATTGATATGTTCTTTTTCAAAATAAACCGTAACTCCCAGCTGGCGAAGCTCTCTCACAGCTTCAATGCAGTCCTGAGCGTTACGTGCAAATCTGGAAACCGATTTGACCAGAATTCGATCAATTTTTCCTTGTCGGCAATCACGCATAAGACGGAGAAACTCATCGCGCTTCAGCGCACTTGTTCCTGTTATTCCTTGATCCGCATATATGTCAACAAAGGTCCAGCTCATGTGCTTGAATGTACTTTGTATAATAGTTGACCTGCGAAGCAAAGGAATTGCGTTGATCAGTGGAATCACTGCTAACACGGGCATAGGCACATACTCGAAGCTTTTCGGCTGGTGCAAAAATTATTGGTTCAATCACTCGAATTTCTGGCATTTCTATGCCCCCTTTCCTGCAGTAGTGTCATGTGACAGTAACGTCGGTCACCTTTGGCAAGGACAACACTACCACAAGAAAGAGGATAAAGCTATCACAACAACCACTAAATATAGTATTCTAAAACACCGTACTTTTCGGCAATAGCAACATTGGCTTTGTCGCAGTTTTCTTTGGTGATAAGTCCTTTCAAAAAAAGTTTTTTTAAAGCGGAGAAGGCCATATAATACTTGATTTCGTTGATGAGGACAGCGGAAGGTTCTTGAGGATTGTATGTAGTGTTCATGATATACCCCCTTTACCACGGCAGAGGGAGACTCTTTCGAGCTGCTCTTTGAAAAAAGCGATTTTCCAGCCCTTTTAGATAGAGTTCATACCGAAGATCGCTGTCAGTGGTAATTAGTACCGTATCGTGGTCCTGCAAAAATTCCAGTATTTGAATTAGGACGGCGGGATCGTGGCTCAGGCGGGTTAAATCCCGAACAAGCACAGCACGGACATGACCTTCTTTCACAGAGCGCATCATTTGTTGTAATCCCATCCGAGCCATGCTTCTGCCAGTCCCCATATCCTGTGAAGTGCCTACAACCGTGTAACTGCGGCGCTGGGCTTCCTCCAACAACTCGTGCATCTGCTGCATGAGAGCCAATATTTTCTTATCGCTGCTTCGGCTGTATAACCACATAGGACGGTCTATATAAGGATATTCCTTTTCTGGTTCCGTTTTCTCATTCATCTATATCAATCTCCTTATTGGTAAAAATGCAATGCAACTGCTCTCATCTGTCCCAGCCTTTTTTCATGTGTTGTTGCTGCTGTTTCAGAAGGTTTTCATACTCGGCATATCCCTTATCATCCAGTTCTTTCAGGCGTTCTGGATGAAAGCGATATTCTGGATAAACTACAAATCCGCTTTGCTCATTTCGGCCTGTGGGAGAACCCAGTCCGTTTTTCTCTATCCATGAAAGAATGTCATTACTCAAATTGTTGACGTCAATAAAAGCACAGTCCTTTGCAATGGATTTTCCCAAATTTACGCTCAGATCTCCCCATGGCTGCGGATCGCCTTGACTCCAATCCACTAACAGCAGAGCCAAATTTCCGCCGCTGTAATAAGAGCGCACTTGTAGTTCCAAGGATGTTTTTTCTCCCATCCAAGACATTTCCAAAAGAGCCTTTCCGCTGAGAATATCCTGATATTTCTTATCGCTGTATCCTTCCCAGCGCAAATAGTTCCAGTCCGGCTTGGGACATTTTTCGGCAAGGGCTATTTCTTTGGGGACGGTTTTTAATTTCGGAACAGGAATGTCACCCATCTGAACCTTGGCATAAATGGGAAGGAGCTTTTGCAATAAATATGCCTGATCAGGGCAAGTGTCAATAAGTCCCATTCTTGCAGTTAAAAAAGATCGGTCGTCCACAGTTCCAATGGCAGACATTTGTGCCCATTGGTGCTGCATTAAAAATGCTGTGATATTTTCGGGAGTCGCTTCAAAAAAGACAGCTTCGTTTGGACTTTCCATATTGCTGGAAAGTCCCTGTAAATATTTTTGATTCATAGGAGGTTCTCCTTTACGGCATAAAATAATCCGGGCTTTTCTTGGTCCGGATGAAATCTTCTACATCTTCGATTTTTCTGGCGATATGAAGTGGTGGCAGGGTTTCCAGCACAGCTCGGTGATATCGTTCTTCGGGTGCTGCACGATGGTCCAGAATGCTCACCACACAGGTATCTGTTTCAGTACGGATAGCCCGTCCAAACCCTTGCCGGAGTTTTACCTGCATATCTGGGATGATGACTTCTCGGATATAGTCCTGCAGGGTGGGATACTGCTCCCGTTCCGCTTCGCTGATAGGATCAGGAACAGGAAAAGGCAGGCGTACAATGATGAGCGACGATACCATATCGCCGGGAAAGTCCACACCTTCCCAACAGGAACCCGCTGCGAACAGCACCGCATTCTGCGTCTGCTTGAACTGATGGATAATATCCTGCGAATGCCGCCATACCACCATTAGCGGAAAGGACAGATGCTCTTTTACTTGGTTATAAACAGCGCCCATCAGGGAGTAGGAAGTAAACAGCACCAGAGTGTGGCCATGAGTGGTTTCCACTAAGCGGCAGATCTGCTCTGACAGACACTTGGCTTCTTTTTCGCTGCCCATTTGCGCCTTTGGCATATCATCGGGAATGTAGAGAAGGCAGTTTTCTTGATAATCAAAAGGAGAAACCGCAATAAAATCATCCAGCCGATTGTTTGCGGACAGCCCCATGAGTTGGCGGGTTCTGTCAAAGCTGCCCCCGGCCATAAGGTACCGGATGTCAGAATCGCTGGTGTTTCCTTCGACCACAGTGCGTGGCGCAGCTGTTCCGGCATTTCCCGGGTGGCGGCGCACAGCTGGGGCTTCCATCCCTGTCATACTGAATATAAAGAATGTATTTACGGTCGCCGGTAAAAAACAGGTTGAGAGTTTGCTCTGTTGTTCCCAGCTGGTAAAGTATCCACCGTGGGAGGTGAAGTGCTAGCTGTTTTGGATCTGCCGAAGAAGGGAGAGACAATCCCGAAGGCAGCTTCCCGATCCGGCGTTAAAACAAAGGCAGTACGCTGTGCTTCTTCTAGCAGTTCGCCCCGGCACATGGCTCCCATAAGAGCAGTAAACTTTTCTTTCAGCCGCTGGGCTGCGAGGGCATATTTTTCTTTTGCCAGCAGAGTGCAGAGCTCGCTGAAATCTTCTGCTGAAAGGCTTTTCCCATACATCTGCCGAGCTGCGTCCGGCAGTTTGTGAGCTTCATCGATTACCAAAGCCCGATAGTCATTCAGAAGAGGACGAAGTTCCTGCAAACGATGGGCGGCGTCTGCCAACAAGTAATTGTGATTACAGATCTGGACGAAAATCTCCGCGCTTCTGGCTTCCTTCAGGTATTGATGATACCGGCAGGCGCTTCGCAAAGGGCAAGTTTTCTCGCAAACTTTGGGGACGCACACCTGCCGACGGTCAAATCCACTAAGGCCGGTTACGGAGTCCAAATCATAATAAGTACGAAGGGAAAGCAATGCTTTGAGCTGTTTTGCATTCTTATTCTTATCTTTGACCGCTTCCAATCTTTGAGAAAGCCGGGCGTCACAGACAAAACGCTCTTTTCCTTTTCTTACGATTGCCCGGATGGGTTTGGAGATAACACGGTTCTCCAGAAAAATCCGGGATAAAAACGGAATGTATTCTTCGATGATAGAGTCCTGTAAGGCAACGCTGGAGGTAGAAATCACCACCGGCTGAGAACCTGCAGGTCCATGCGGGGCAAACTTTTTCAGTAAAATGCAGGCGGTCAGGTAAGCATAGGTTTTGCCGATCCCAACGCCTGCGTCGCACAGAGCGATATTGTTTTTGAGCAGGGTATCCAGCATGGCGTGACAGAGGGTGATTTGTTCTTCCCGAACCGACAAACCATTTTGAGGCAAAAGAATTCTGAAAATCTTTTCAATCTCTCCGTGGGCCTGCTCTTTCAAAGTAGGCTTATTCATTTCGGCACATTCTCCTTTGAGCAGTTTGCTCGTATGTGTTGGCGGCAAACTAATGCGGCGCAGCTTTTAAACTGCGCCGCACGGATTCGCCGTCAACGGCAATCTGAAAAATTAAAAGGTTTGATTTTGATGTGCCGTATTTGCTGCTCGCCCCCCGGCAACCTTGGGAACCATACGGGCAGGCTTGCAGTTTACAAGCCGTTCACTGGCTCTCCGGGGGTCTTGCTGATTACAACCCAGGGTCGGCCAACCCATCTGACGTGTGGGCAAACGGTAATGCGTATCATAATACTCCGGCCAGGGTCGTGGCGAAAAGGGCAACTGCCCCCTCTTTTCGGTCAAAAGGGATCGCTCGAAGCAACGACACAAGCTGCCATCATGGGAGTGGCAGCTGTGCCGCAGCTTGTCATGGCGCTTTTTCCATCGTCGCTCGCCTGGACGGGAACGTACCCGCATGGCTGGTATTGACTTTTCAAGCTACAGGTTGAACGTATTTCTTTTCCCCGTTCATCCCATAGCCCAGGAAAAAGGGCCGATAGCTTCACGCTTCAAAAAATTTTTTTCAGTTTTTTTCTGATCCTATGCTTTTTTGTGATGCTTTCATTTCCTTCTGAAGTATTTGAAGGCGCAAAATCCGGACTTCTACTTTGGTTCCTTACTGTTTTGCCAACGCTTTTTCCATTTCTTCTCATTTCGCGCCTGCTTCTTGACTTACCTGTGCCTGTTCACTTTTAAACAAACTCCTTGCTCCCTGTGATTAAGGCCGTTCTGTTCCGGCATTTTCCGCCCAATGGTTCCTTCGCTTTTATTGTAGGATTCCTGTGTGGGTTATCCTATGGGGGCCAAAGATTATCCGCCGATCTACTTTCATGCAAGGTCAGAATTTCAAAAGCAGAAGTTCTTATCTACTGTCATTTTGCAATAATACAAGCCCTGCATTCCTCATCCATTATATTGTTCTCGGATATTTTCAGAACCCCAGACTCATTTTCCCATCTGTGCTGATCTTATACGGAACGCCTATTCTATTAACATTTTTCTTTCGCATAAAAAAACATTTCGCATCATCGAACACTACAGACATTACATCTCCATTTACTATTTCAAAAATTCCTTCCTGTTCTCTCGATTTCTGTCTTATGGATAGTTCTGAGGCTATCGTTAAAATCGGCGGATATATTATCCTTTTCCGTCATTTAAATTTACTCCAAAAGCTCCCGATTTCACACCCGTTT
>ENA-OQEN01000267-OQEN01000267.1-human-gut-metagenome-genome-assembly--contig:-NODE-267-length-22791-cov-2.244485_pt1 | contig 22791 bp, 21 predicted proteins | sample MGYA00242791_ERZ504627 | MGnify/ENA primary metagenome ERZ504627 (study PRJEB26092, sample SAMD00036316) | human gut metagenome | host: Homo sapiens | study: EMG produced TPA metagenomics assembly of... | reverse complement strand
ATCAAGTCTTGTCATACTTTTGCCTCCTTTGCTTATGCATAGGCTAGTATGTCCTGATTGATTTTTTTTTATACTTTTTAATCGATTATCTGTGTTTTTCCTCTTCCGGAAGCTCCACTCTGATTTCCTTTGTACGGATTTCCTTGCAAATCTGGTCGATGAAATCTGAAAGTGGCTTAACACCCTCATTTCCTTCAAAACGGCTTCTTACCGATACTGTGCCGTCTGCCTCCTCGTCAGCTCCGACAACAAGCATATATGGAAGCTTATCCATACGAGCCTCTCTGATCTTGTATCCGATCTTCTCAGCTCTGTTGTCAACTGTCACATCAACATCATTGCGCTTAAGCTCATCTGCTACCTTTTTAGCATAATCAGCATACTTCTCTGAGATAGGAAGCACTCTAACCTGCTCAGGCAGAGCCATGTAGGGAACTTGCCTGCGTAGTGCTCGATAAGCCATGCAAGTGTACGCTCATAGCAGCCGAGTGATGTACGGTGGATGATGTATGGACGGATTTTATCGCCGTTTTGATCAATATAGTACAGATCAAAATTCTCAGCAATAGCACAGTCGAGCTGTATTGTTACCATGGTATCCTCTTTACCGTATACGTTCTTGGCCTGGATATCAATCTTTGGTCCGTAGAATGCAGCCTCGCCGTCGGCCTCAACAAAAGGAACATTTTCCTCAATAAGGATGTTACGAAGAACCTCCTGTGTTGAGTTCCAGTACTCATCATCTCCTAAATACTTTTCTGTGTTCTTTGGATCCCATTTTGAAAGACGGTATGTCACATCATTCTCGAGTCCCAGCACCTTAAGGACATATCTGTTAAGATTGAAGCATGCCTTGAGCTCCTCCTCACACTGGTCAGGACGGATAACATTGTGACCCTCTGAGATAGTAAACTGTCTGACACGTGTCAGTCCGTGCATCTCTCCCGAATCCTCGTTTCTAAACAATGTGGAAGTCTCACCCATTCTGTAAGGCAGATCTCTGTATGAGTGCTGCTTTGCCTTGTATACATAATACTGGAACGGACATGTCATCGGACGAAGTAGCCATAACCTCTTCCTCGCCGTCCTTCTCAGGATCTCCGAGAACAAACATGCCGTCAAGATAATGATCCCAATGTCCTGAAATCTTGTACAGGTCTGATTTTGCCATGAGTGGTGTCTTTGTACGCACATAGCCCCACTCCTTATCCTCAAGGTCCTCAATCCATCTCTGCAGCTTCATAATCATCTTTGTGCCTTGGTATCATAAGCGGGAGTCCCTGTCCGATTACATCTACTGTTGTGAAAAGCTCCATCTCACGGCCAAGCTTATTGTGATCACGCTTCTTAGCCTCCTCCATTCTCTCAAGATGTGCCTTTAAATCCTCTTTCTTATTGTAGGCTGTTCCGTAGATACGATGGAGTCTTGCCTTGTTTGAATCACCTCTCCAGTATGCCATTGATGATGCTGTGAGCTTGAAAGCCTTTACTCCCTTTGTGCTCATAAGATGTGGTCCTGCACATAAATCTACAAATCCACCCTGGTCATAGAATGAAATCTCCTCACCCTCAGGAAGCTCCTCGATAAGCTCTACCTTGTATGGCTCATCCTTTTCCTTCATGAATTTGATTGCTTCCTCTCTAGGGAGTGTAAATCTTGTTATCTCATGACCCTGTTTGATGATTTTCTTCATCTCTGCCTCAAGTGCATCGAGATCCTCTCTTGAGAATGGCTGTGAATCGAAATCATAGTAGAAACCATCGTCAATTGCCGGTCCGATTGTGATTTTTGCATCCGGGAACAGATTCTTTACTGCCTGTGCCAGTACGTGTGATGCTGTATGTCTGATGACACGAAGTCCTTCCTCATCACTTGCTGTGATTATATTGAGTGTGCAGTCCTTGTCAAGAACTGTTCTTAAGTCAACAATTTCTCCGTCAACCTCTCCTGCACAGGCTACTCTTGCAAGTCCCTCGCTTATATCCTTTTGCGATTTCATATACGCTTTTTGCTTCGCTGTACTCTTTTGATGAGCCATCCTTCAATGTTATCTTCATGGTTATCTCTCCTTTATTTTTAATATAAAAATCCCCGACACCGCATTGCTGCGACATCGGGGACGATAAGCTTTGTTACCGTGGTTCCACCCACATTCTTTCCGCCTGAAAACATACTGCTTGTCTGTATCCGACAGAAACTCATTTGACTATAACGGTGTCACCGGGCTTTATTGGAGCCACTCCAAGCTGGTGTTCGGTATATCATCCACCGGGGAGCTTTCACCACTCTTTGGACTTTGATTCTCGTCTTCCAAGGCTTCCCTCTCTGCTGCTTTTAATATACTTACTGTGCTCTTCAACGTATTGTTATTATGCTAATGTTCCTTTCAAAAAATGATAATATACTTATTTTTCTAATCTGTAAGTACTTTATGCATTTTTTCCGCAACATTTTTTATATTTCTTGCCTGAACCGCATGGACATGGGTCATTTCGGCCGATTTTCTTACCTACTACCACTGTTCCTGACTTCTTCTGCTCGAGGTAAAGCGCATGCTTTGTCTCTGCGTCAAAGATTTCATCCATGCTGGGAGATTGTAAAGCCAGTCTGCCTTTGCATCTACCATGTTCTTATAAAGCTTTTCTTTATCGAATGCAAGGCTTACCTTTGTGTCCTCATCCATCTCCTCGATTGGGTTTGGTGTGACAAGGCTGTCATTGATTCCGTCTAAGAAGCCTGTCATCTCCATGATTGATAACTCATATTTCTCAGCAAGCTCTTTGACTGTTCCCTCTACTGCCTCATCCGGATTTGCAAGGAGCTTCTCATATACACCCTTCTCCAAGAGGAAATAATGCTGCCAAAAACGCTGTAACTCTCCCTGATCTGCTTTGTCATTGTAGGCAATCTTGTGCCACTCTTCTAATAAAGCCATTTTTACTACCACCTTTATCTTTTATAAACTGATATGAGCCAAACAGCCTCAACTTCACATATGGATGTATTATACCAAAATAACAGCTTGACGTCAATTTTGTTTTTTATATTATAATTATTAAATAACTATTCAAAAACCACGGAGAACAATTCATGAAAAAGACAAAACGTATTCTGGCACTGATTGGCGCCATCCTTTTATTACTTTTATATGTTGTGGCATTTGTTGCCACTGTGCTCGATCACACAAGTGACATGCGCTACTGGAAGGCTGCCGTTGCCGCAACTATCATTATCCCGGTGCTTATCTGGACGTATTCATTTGTATACAGACTTTTAAAGGGTTCTGATGATAAAGAATCTGATGATGTAACCAAAAAACCATGAAACGCAAAATCACACCTGAATTATCATCTAAAGACTGGAAGGAATTCTGCAGCCGTTTTCATTTTGATAACGATAAGCTGCCGCTTATCCGGGCAATATACACCGCAATGCTTCCATTGGTGGATGCCTTTGCATATTATTCCATAAAACAGGATTTGCCCGGGGTATCCCTGGCACACTATGCCTACGGTCTAGTGACACTCGGAAACGGTGCAGACGAGCTGTCAGAGCTGTATTTAAACCATGAGCAGCTTGAGGAGGCCTACATAGCAGACTGTTTAAGCCTCATGCTTTTGTCAAACGCATATGAGCAGTTTGCAAAGGCTGTCGAAGAAGAAAGCTCTCTTTATGCCATTGAGCTGTCATTTTTAGGCGATGAATATCCGCTTGAGCTGCTGCCTGAGATTTTTGAGCACGTAAGCCTGATGGCATACATCTCACCGGTTCAAATATGCTCAAGCCACTTAAGACAGCCGCCCTCATAATAAAGCTTGACTCACAAAAGCGGAAAAATATCAAAGAGCTCTGCAATACCTGCGCGAACTGTAAGAATCTGTCGTGCCCATCAAGAAAGGCTCCTGGTCCTAAGCTGCCACACACCTATGGTGCCATGCAGATTTTCAATATCAGACATTGAAGCCCTTCTTTTTCTCATATGAGCCTCTCAGTTTCTCAACCAGAAGTGTCAGATTCCTAAACAGTGACTCAGCCGCAAAGCCAAACACTATCATGAGAAGAATACATATATTTGACAAATCTGTCAGTGCAAACAGTTTCTTTAAGAAGAAACCCGAAAATACCAGACCTGCTATATTTCCGATAATAACAGCATATTTCATTCCATTGAGTGGCTCACTGATTTTAAAGAGAATCATGAAGCCCACTACCGAAAGTACAAGCGTCGCTATCGTTCCTATGCTTGCATCTGATATACAAAATACTTCTCCGCATACGACAAGCGCTCCGACAGCTATTACATCCGTAAGTCCACCCGGCAGTGCCTTTAGCATGACATTGGTGATAAAGTGCCCCTTTATCCTGTCCTTATTCTGCTCCAGTGCCAATAAGAATCCCGGTACTCCTATGGTAAACATACTGATGAGCGATACCTGTGCCGGCTCAAGCGGATACGTAACCATAAGAATAACTGAAAACAGTGAAAGTAACAGTGAGAATATATTTTTCACAAGAAACAGACTGGCTGAGCGCTGGATATTGTTTACTACCCTGCGTCCCTCATATACCACATCCGGCATATGTGCAAAATCAGAGTCCAAAAGGACAACCTGGGCTGCCTGGGCTGCCGCCTCACTTCCCGATGCCATAGCCACACTGCAGTCGGCATCCTTCATGGCAAGTATATCGTTGACTCCGTCTCCGGTCATCGCAACTGTATGACCTTTAGCCTGTAAAGCCTTTACAAGCTGTTTCTTCTGCTTTGGTGTCACTCGTCCGAATACAGTATATTTATTTACTGCATCGGCTATTTTATCCTCAGTATCGAGTGTAGCCGCATCGACAAAGCTTTCTGCACTTTCTATTCCTGCCTGTATGGCAATCCTTGAAACAGTACGCGGATTGTCACCTGAAATAACCTTTATCGAAACACCCTGACTCTTGAAATACTCAAACGTCTTTACCGCATTTGCTCTGATAGGATTGGCAAGTGCCACAAATCCAAGCGGAGTAACACTGCCATTTATGCCATTCTCCACGTTTTCTCCATCATACCTTGCAAACAAAAGTACTCTGTCACCTTTGTCAGCGTATGGTATTATTTCTTCCTCAATGCGTGCAAAGTCTTCGTGCATGATAAACTCCGGTGCTCCGAGCAGATATGTTCCGTCAGAAAAGGTAACGCTGCCATACTTGAGGCTCGACGAAAATGCCTGCTGTGAAACCGCTGTACGATGCAGTGCAGATGTATTATTTGTCAAAGCTTCCGCCGCATATGCTTTTAGTGCGAGCATAGTCGCATTGTTGTCAACCGAGGCATTTGCATAATCTAAAATAAGACTTTTAAGCTCATCTAATGTCAAAGCTGTCTGTGTGCCATCTGCTCCACTGTTTTTACAGAGAAAAATTTCCTTAAGCTTCATATCAGGCTCAGTAATTGTGCCCGTTTTATCCACACAAAGCACATCCACACGCGCAAGCGTCTCAATACTTTTCATATCATGAAGCAAAACCTTTTTCCTTGCAAGCTTCATAGTGCTTAAGGCAAGCGCCACTGTGTCAGCAGATATAAGCCCTCCGGTATCATTCCTATAATCGCTGCAACTGTCGATGTAACGCTCTTTGTGATAGACTCGCCATTCACAAAATGGCTCTGCCAGAACAATATAAGCCCAATCGGAATAATAACTATGCCAACCCATTTGACGATCAAATTGATGGAGCGTATCATCTCTGACTGCTCCTTGCCGCCCATTGATTTTGCCTCAAGGCTCAGCTTTGAGATATATGATTCATTACCGACCTTTTCAAGTCGTGCATAGCACTCTCCCGATACAACAAAGCTTCCCGACATGAGAGTGCTGCCCTCTGTCTTTTCTACCTCATCGGCTTCACCTGTGAGCAGTGATTCATTTACCTGTATATTTCCGGATATCACAACCGCATCCGCACAAATCTGCTTTCCTGCGGTAAGTAAAATCACATCATCCTTTACAAGTTCATCCGTACTAATCTGCTTTACGCTGCCGTTTCTGATAACATCCGCATGCGGAGCATTCAGTAAACTCATTTTCTCAAGAGTCTTTTTTGCGCGGATTTCCTGAACGATTCCGATTACCGTATTTCCAATAATTATAGGCAGAAATGTCAGATTTCTGAAAGAACCTACCATTATGAGAAGTATCGTTATGACAAGAAATATAAGGTTAAAATATGTGAAAACGTTTGAAACCACAATTTCCTTTGTCGTCTTGTCTGTAGATATATCTGTTCTATTGGTAAATCCTTCCTCCACTCTCTGCCTTACCTCTTCATCGGTAAGGCCCATGATATTTATGCTGTTGCTGTCTTTGTTCATCTGATTCATGCTATTCACCGTTTTTCCTCATTATTCTACATCATAATAATGATACATTTTGACCCTTTAATCATTATAATGGTACAACATAAGCACGATTTCAATACCTATTTCATAAAAAAAGATGAACTATTTCTTAAAAGTTAATCATTTTTAAACTATTAATCCATTGCTACTCACTTTCAGTCTCAGTACTCTCACTGTCTTCCGTTGCAATCATATCATCTATAGAATCCGGAATTATTCCTAGGATTGTGGTACTTGAAAGATATACATCATCATTTACCTTGATATAGTACTCACCAAGCATAGCGTTTTTCTCCTATTTCTTATACGCGTTTACCTGTAATCTACTTCTTTCTCCTCATTGCCCATACAACGATTCCTATGATAATAAGCAGTATTGGTACAGCTACCATTATGATAAGTCCCGTAATAACCGCCTGCAGCGTATTTATAGTGATATTGCTTAAGGTGTAATCCTTCACCGGTATCACACTTGATGCAAGCTCAACATTTCCGGTCATTGATGTGATAACATCCTTGAACATGTCTGCATTGTTGCCGGAAACAGCATTATCATATGAATCATCAACCACATAAGGCGTACCAAACACAACAATCGATGCGCCGGTGCTTGAATCATTTACAGCAAGACCTGTAGTAAACGGTCCGTTCTCATCTGCGTCCTCTGCCTTCGATGTGGTGATATTCTTCCAGTCCTTCTTTAAAACTGCGCTGTCTGATGTAGAAAGCAGCTTTGTATATGTCACATCATCTGTATCCTCAGGATAATTGATTGCACAGCTTCCTGCCAGGAATACATATCCGTCTGTTGCATCTGAGGTGTAATCTGTCGTCTCAACCGTCGGTAGCAGGTAAAGAGGATTCTGATAATATTTTGAGCTGTCATTTTCAGCTACCACACCGGTCTTGAAGCTGACATTGTAAGCCGCAAGTATCTTGTTAAAGTTTGTAAGCTCGTCATTATATGCGTAACAGCCGATAATCAGTGCCTTTCCACCACTATTTAAATAATCAATCACCTTCTGTGCATCTTCCTCGTTGAAATCAACAGGTCGGGGAATTAATGATAATGGCTGTTGCATCCTCCGGCACCTTTTCCTCGTTAAAGAGCTCTAAACTCTTAAGATTTGCATTTGCCTTGCTTACAACACTCTGGAAATTGCTTCCTATTTCCGTTTCATTGTGTCCTGTTATCTGATAAATTACCGGGAGCTCATCTGCATCCATTGTGACATACTCTATAGCACTTGTAATCTGTCCCTCGCATCATAGCCTGTGATACTAGACTGCGACTGGTATCCGTAATAATATGAAGAGCTGTCATATTCATATATATCATTGTAATCAATTACCTTTGAACGGTTTTTGCTCTCAATGATAAGGCTGTTTGTGGTAGGTGTCGTGTCTGTATAATCCTGATAAAACTTAGGGCTTGTCGCCGGGTCTACATATTTTACCTTTATATGACTCGAAAGATCCTTGTATCTGTTGATTGTCTCATCTATCTTTGCATCCTTTGATTTCTTGGAATTCAAAACATAGATTGTGATATCCTCATCGAGCTTACTTACCCTGTCCTTTGTATCGCTTGTGAGCGAGTACAGCTTTGTAGCCGAACAGTCAATTGATGTGTACTTGGCAGGAAGTGCTGTCACTACAAGATTTACAACCACACAGATTGCACACATTATGACAATCATTCCTGCTGAAAATGCCCCTGTGCCTATCATCTTCTTTGAAAATGCCCATCTTCTCTTCTGGATAGACTGCGTCGTAAGGAAGCATAAAAGCAGGATAACCGTCACATAATAAGCTGCCGAGGTGACACTAAAGCAGCCACTCACAAAATTCTCAAATGGTGTGTACAAATCAAAGCAATTAAGCACCTTTGTGAGCAGATTCCCACTTGACGAGATGAGCCCGGTGATGGACTGCATCATGTATGAGAGGAATAATGCCGCAAATGTAAGTATTGCAGATATTATCACACTCTCAGATATGGACGATATAAAAAGTCCCACGGCGATGCATGATAAACCGTAAAGCCAGTAGCCAAACAAAGCAACATAGGCTTCACTTAATGCCACCTTACCGTAAATTGACAGCACGAGCGGTGAAAGTGCAAAAAGCGCTATGACTATGGTGTATACTGCTGCCATCGCAAAATATTTGCCTGCGACAATCCTTCCGACAGATACAGGCGATGTCAGCATAAGCTGATCTGTCTTTGTCTTTTTCTCATCAGAAAGCGATCTCATCGTGAGGATTGGCACTGCAATCATCATAATAAAACCTATTCCATTTAAATCATATGAGATATACGGATAACCGTTTTTCAGATTGTATACATAAAAATATAGGCCATAAACTGCAAGAAGTGCTGCAACAAACAGCCATCCTATAACGTTTTGGAAATATGATTTGAATTCTCTTTTAAATATTGCAAGCATTATTTCTCATCTCCTTCCCCTGTAAGCTCAAGGAATACGTCCTCGAGTGACTTCACAACAGTATGCATCTCAAGGATTGGCATATGCATTGCACTTGCAAGCTCAAATATTTCCTCACGTATATCGCAGTTTGCTTTTGCTATAACCTTAGCCTTCACTGTTTTCTCTTCCTCAGACTTTTCAAATGTGACCTTATCAACATTTACTATCTTCTCAAGCATTCCTCTTGCACCAATCTCGTCTGATTTGAGGACAAGGTTAATTTCCTGGTTCTTTGACATGAGATTAATCAGGTTCTCTGTGGCATCACTTGCTACAAGCTTACCCTTTGATATGATAAACACATGATCACACACTGCACTTATCTCACTTAAAATATGCGAGCTAAGTATCACCGTATGATTTTCTCCAAGCTTTTTAATAAGCTCACGAATCTCTATTATCTGCTTTGGATCAAGTCCCACTGTAGGCTCATCCAGTACGATGATTTCAGGGTAGCCAAGAAGTGCCTGGGCGAAGCCACTCTTTGTCTGTAGCCCTTGGAAAGGTTCTTTATGAGACGGTTTTTCACCTCCGTGATGCCAGTCATGTCCATAGCATCTGCTATCATTTCTTTTCTCTTTTTCCTGTCGAGCTTTTTGAGCTCTGCCACAAATTTGAGATACTCATATACCGTCATATCCACATAAAGCGGTGGTATCTCCGGCAGGTATCCGATACATTTTTTTGCCTCCTCAGGCTGTGCAAATATATCATAGCCGTTTATCTTTACTGTTCCACCATCAGCACCGATATATCCGGTAACAATATTCATGGTGGTTGACTTTCCGGCGCCGTTTGGTCCCAAAAGTCCGTATATCTTTCCCGGCTCAACAGTCAGCGAAAGATGATCTACGGCCATATGGTCGCCATATTTCTTTACGAGATTACTAATTTCTATCACAGTAATGCTCCTTCCTAAATTGTTATGACATCAGAGTATAAAAAGAGTGTTCAATTTGTGAATTCTGAACACTCTTTTGTACATTATTTATAATTTTAATACTATGATATTTTAGCTGTACTAATTGTCTGGGTACTAATTGTCTGCGCGCACAATCATAGCTTCTCTGTCAGCACCTGTTCCGATGAACTTAACAGGTACTCCGATGTATTTCTCTATGAAGCTGATGTATTTCTGTGCATTCTCAGGAAGCTCCTCGAAAGTCTTACAGCTTGCGATTTCATCTCCCCAGCCTCCTTCAAGCTCCTCATATACAGGCTTTGCGTTGTTTAAAACCTTGAGATTTGTGGTAAAGTCCTCTGTTACCTCACCGTTTACATCGTAGCCGGTGCAGACTTTTATTGTATCAAACTTGCCGATTGTGTCGAGATGGTTTACAGAAAGTGCTGTAAGTCCGTTAAGACGCTTGGCATATTTTAAGGTGACAAGATCTAACCATCCGCATCTTCTCGGGCGCCTGTTGTGGTGCCGTACTCATGTCCGAGCTCACGGATTTTGTCTCCTGTTGCGTCAAGAAGCTCTGTCACATATGGTCCCTCACCTACACGGCTTGAGTATGCCTTAATGACACCGTATACATTTCCGATATCTGAAGCAGAAAGACCTGTTCCTGTAAGAATACCACCGATTGTAGGATTTGATGATGTAACATATGGATATGAACCAAAGTCGATGTCAAGGAGTGTAGCCTGTGCTCCCTCAACAACCACCTTTTTGTCATCCTCAAGTGCCTTGTGTAAGAGGGTGATTGTATCACATACATATGGCTCAAGCTGTGCTGCATAGTCACTGTACTCTGCAAACATCTTGTCGAAATCAAGCTCCTTTGTATAATCAGTCTCAGGATCATATACCTTAAGAAGTGCAAGCTTAAGCTCTGTCTGCTCCTTAAGGCGCTCCTTGAAATCAGGTGCGTATAAATCCTCCATTCTGATTCCGCTTCTCTCATACTTATCGCAGTATGAAGGTCCGATACCCTTTCCTGTAGTACCGATTTTCTTTGCCTGTCTCACCTTCTCAAGCGCCACATCAAGCTTGCTGTGATATGGGAAAATGACATGCGTTTTGTCACTGATTTTTAAGTATTTATCTACATCATATCCGTGCTCCTTCAGGTTGTTGATTTCCTCTAAAAGAACCTGCGGATTTAAAACTACTCCGTTTCCGATCACTCCGATTGTATGTCCTGATAAGAGACCTGACGGAATAAGGTGCATTGCATATTTAACACCGTTTGCTTTGATTGTGTGACCGGCATTGTCTCCGCCTGTGCATCTTACTGCTACATCAGCGTCTGCTGCAAGGTAATCAATTACCTTACCTTTTCCTTCATCACCATAGAAACATCCTATTACTACATCTACCTTTGACATTTTACATGCCTCCCTTGTATTTTCTGACACGACACATTGTGCCATGTTACTGCTTGATTTTAGTGGTATATTTATTATGCTTTGTAACTATTAATAATTATTTATTACAATACTCTATCTTCTTAGAGCAGGCTATTGCAAGCGCTCCGGGTCCTATATGGCATGAGACCGAAAGTGAAAGCGGATTCATGACTATCTCGTTATTTGGAAATGCTGCCTGAACCTCTTCCTTAAATGCCTCAGCTGCTGCAATATCATGCGTGTATGCCATTTCAAGATTTATCTGGCTGCCATCCGGATTATTGAAGCGCTTCTCAAAATCCGACTTCATGGCATCTATCATGATGCTCTTTGCCTGCTTTACGGTACGTGCCTTTGCAAATGCATCAAGCTTCTCACCCTGAATCTGAAGCACCGGTTTAAGCTTTAAAAGTGTGCCAAGAGCTGCCGCTGCAGGCGTGATCCTACCACCCTTTTTGAGGTAGTTAAGAGTATCTACCATGATATATATGGAAGACTCAAACTTTGCATCCTCTAATATCTGCTTTATCTCAGCTGCATTTTTTCCTGCTTCTGCCAGGTTCTTCGCATCTATAACCGACTGGCGCATTGTAACTGATATTCTCTGATTATTGACTACCTGCACTTTGCCGTCATAATCCTGCGAGAGCATATATGCTGTCTCACATGAGCTTGAAAGACCTGATGACATTGGAATGTATACAATCTCATCATTTTCCTTTAAAAACTCATCCCATTTATCTGTTACATCACCAACCAAAGGCATAGATGTCTTGATATCGCCGCCTGCCGTAAGCTTCTCATAGAACTGCTCCTGCGTCAGATCGATATTCTCATAATACATCTGCTCATCGATGTAAAAAGGCATTGGAATCACCTCAACTCCAAGCTTCTTTGCCTCGTCAGGTGTGATACCGCTGTTTGAATCGGTAACTACTATAACCTTACTCATTAATTCTCACTCCGATATAAATTTTCATTGTCGTATTTTTTCCAACACCGCTCATTATACCATAGGTGTAATTGTTTGAAAAGAAGTTTTTGATGGACAGTGGCGTTATTTTACTTACATCGTAGACACGGCTGGCTTACACCAGCTCCGTATATTCGCAATCCGCACTTAGGTGCTTCTTGCTCATATCCGGACATTCGTCAAATAAAAAATCAGAGGCAAGCGAGCTTGCCTCTGATTTTATTTTCCTCATTGTCTACGATTACATCATGCCCATTCCGGCGCCGGCTCCGGCTGGCATTGCTGGAGTGTCCTCTTTGATTGTAGCTACTGCTGACTCTGTTGTGAGGAGTGTTGAAGCTACTGATGTTGCATTCTGTAATGCACTTCTTGTAACCTTTACAGGATCAAGGATTCCGTTATCAACCATATCTACATACTCTTCTGTAGCTGCGTTGAAGCCTGTTCCCGGAGCTGACTCCTTTACCTTGTTGATGATTACTGCACCTTCAAGTCCTGCATTTGCAGCGATATAGTAAAGTGGAGCCTCGAGTGCTTTAAGGATAACCTTTGCACCTGTCTTCTCATCTCCCTCAAGTGTATCAACAAGCTCTGCAACCTTCTTTGATGCATGGATATATGCTGATCCACCACCTGCGATGATTCCCTCTTCAACTGCTGCTCTTGTAGCGTTAAGGGCATCCTCCATACGAAGCTTAGCCTCTTTCATCTCTGTCTCTGTTGCAGCACCTACACGGATAACTGCTACACCGCCTGCCATCTTGGCAAGACGCTCCTGTAATTTTTCTTTATCAAACTCAGATGTTGTCTCATCAATCTGACCACGGATCTGGCTTACTCTGCCTGCGATAGCATCCTTGTCTCCGGCACCATCAACGATGACTGTATTCTCCTTCTGAACCTTAACTGACTTAGCACGGCCAAGCATATCGATTGTTGTATCCTTGAGCTCAAGTCCAAGATCTGAGCTGATTACCTGACCACCTGTAAGGATTGCAATATCCTCAAGCATTGCTTTTCTTCTGTCACCATATCCAGGAGCCTTTACAGCTACTACATTGAATGTACCACGAAGCTTATTAACGATAAGTGTTGTAAGAGCCTCGCCCTCAACATCCTCAGCGATGATAAGAAGTCTTGCACCGGCCTGAACAATCTTCTCAAGTAATGGAAGAATATCCTGGATGTTGGAAATCTTCTTGTCAGTAATAAGGATATACGGATCATCAAGTACTGCTTCCATCTTATCCATATCTGTGCACATATATGCTGAGAGGTATCCTCTGTCGAACTGCATACCTTCTACAAGGTCAAGCTCTGTCTGCATTGTCTTTGACTCTTCAATTGTGATAACACCATCGTTTGTAACCTTTTCCATAGCGTCTGCTACGAGATTACCAACTTCCTCATCTCCTGCTGAGATAGCTGCAACCTTAGCGATCTGCTCTTTGCCTTTTACTTTCTGGCTCATATCCTTAAGTGCCTCAACAGCTTTGTCTGTTGCCTTCTTCATACCACGACGAAGCACGATTGGGTTTGCTCCTGCCTCAAGGTTCTTCATTCCTTCCTGAACCATTGCCTGTGTAAGAACTGTAGCTGTTGTTGTTCCGTCTCCTGCTACATCATTTGTCTTTGTGGCAACTTCCTTGACAAGCTGTGCTCCCATGTTCTCGAAAGCATCCTCAAGCTCAACCTCTTTTGCGATTGTAACACCATCGTTTGTGATGAGTGGTGCACCGTATGATTTGTCAAGTACTACGTTTCTTCCTTTTGGTCCAAGTGTTACTCTGACTGTATTTGCTAATTTATCTACTCCAGCTCCAAGTGCTGCTCTGGCTTCTGAGCCATATTTAATTTCCTTTGCCATGATTTATACGACCTTTCTATTTATATATTTGATATTTAATTCCAAAATGTAAGCAGCTATGACCGGATATGTAAAACGTACCGGATCTTTAGCTTCTATCCGTAAATTAATCTTACTCTACTACTGCAAGAATATCATTCTGTCTAACGATGATGTACTCTTCTCCGTCAAGCTTAACCTCTGTGCCTGCGTATTTAGAATAAATAACCTTCTGTCCGACTGTTACCTGCATCTTAACTTCCTTGCCGTCAACCATTCCGCCAGGTCCTACTGCGATAACCTCAGCCTCCTGTGGCTTCTCCTGTGCTGAACTTGTAAGGATGATTCCCGATTTTGTTGTTTCCTCTGCTTCTAACTGCTTTAATACTACTCTGTCTGATAATGGAACTAATTTCATTGTATTGCCTCCTTTTATCTCTGTTAGCACTCATTTCTTTCGAGTGCTAATTTCTTTCTGTAAATAAAATATCACTATTGCATTTCAATGTCAACAGTGATATTTCATTTTAATATTTATTTTACATTTTCTATATCAATCCGTAATGCCTTAACGCATTTTTCACTCCATCATCTGAAATATCCGATGTGACATATTCCGCAATTTCTTTAACCGGTGGCATTGAGTTGCCCATCGCGATTCCATGTCCTACACTCTCAAGCATTTCAAGGTCATTTACACTGTCGCCTATCGCATAGGTTTCATCAAGCGGGATATCCAGATGATTGCACAGCCATTTGATGCCGGTTGCCTTTGAAGTTCCCTTCGGCACGAACTCCACTACATTTTCCACATGCTCAAGTATCAGAAAATCATCGGCAAACTCTGCCTTCACACGTTCATAATCAGTACCATCTATCACGTCAGCGGAGAATTTATTAATTCTTATCTCACCGTCATATCCTCTTATTATATGTGCATGCTCACCAAGTGACTCAAAAAGGTAATCCACATACGGATCATCCTCAAAGCCCTCGTCATCTATCCAGTAGTCTGTGGAGCCCTCAAGCACTACAGGCATTTTACACTCAGAAAGCACCCTTATGACCTTTTGTACCATATCTGCGCTCAGGTCATTTTCATATATTACTTTGCCATCCATTTCAATATAGTTGCCACATGCCGCAATTATTCCATCAAAACCCATATTTAATAGCTTCTCTGACCTCACACTGGCTCTGGCACGTCCTGTACATATAAATGCCAGATGTCCGTTTGCCTTGAGGGCTGCCACAGCCTCTAGGGTGCTTTCAGGAATTACCATGTCATCGTCCCATATTGTTCCGTCTATGTCAAAAAATACTGTTTTACTCATTTGCTGCTCCTAATATTATTATTATCATGTCAAACACTGCTATCTTAACATCTTATAAGTCAAATTTCAATTAGTTTATCCACAGTACCCGCACCTTTAGAAAGCAGTAATTTTGTATGTCAAAAATCCCGGTACAATGCACCGGGATTTTGATATAAAATGTATGAAATAAAATTTATTAAGGAGAATTGCTATAATAGTTTGTTACTGTACTGAGAGATATGAATATCCCATGAGACTCTCATCAACCTCTCTGGCAGCCTCACGTCCCTCTCTGATAGCCCATACTACAAGGGACTGTCCACGGTGGTTATCACCTGCCACGTATACGTTTTTTACGTTTGTAGCGTAATGTCCCTCCTGTGTACTTACGTTTGTTCTAGCATTGAGTTCTACACCAAATGCCTTTGCCACATAGCTTTCTGTTCCAAGGAAGCCTGCTGCTATAAGCACAAGCTCTGCCGGAAGCTTTTTCTCTGATCCCTCTACCGGAACCATCATGAATCTGCCTGTCTTCTCGTCCTTTTTACTCTCAAGACTTACAATTGTAAGCTCCTTTAGATTGCCGTTTTTGTCCTTGTGGAACTCTTTTACGGTTGTCTTGTAGATACGTGGGTCATGTCCGAATACTGCAATAGCTTCCTCCTGGCCGTAGTCTGTCTTTAAGACCTTTGGCCACTGTGGCCACGGATTGTTTGCGGCACGCTCTGTAGGCGGACAAGGCATCATCTCAAGCTGTGTGACTGATTTGGCGCCCTGACGGATTGCAGTTCCGACACAGTCGTTTCCTGTGTCACCGCCACCGATAATGACCACATTTTTGCCCTTTGCAGATACAAACTTGCCATCTGTCAGGTTTGAATTTAAAAGGCTCTTTGTATTCTGGGTAAGGTAATCAACAGCAAAGTAAATACCCTTTGCATCTCTTCCGTCTGCCTTTATGTCTCTTGGATTTTTGGCACCACAGCAAAGGATTATCCTGTCATACTTCTTGTAAAGCTCTGCCGGCTTTATATCCTTTCCGACATCACAGCCTGTGACAAAATGAATGCCCTCTTCCTTCATTATATTAACTTTTCTGTCAATAATGCTCTTATCAAGCTTCATATTTGGAATACCATACATGAGCAGGCCACCGACGCGGTCCTCTCTCTCATATACTGTAACCTCATGGCCTCTCTGGTTAAGCTGGTCTGCTGCCGCAAGTCCTGAAGGACCCGAACCAATGATTGCCACCTTCTTGCCGGTTCTGACCTTTGGTGGCTTTGGAGCTGCATATCCGTTTGCATATGCAGTCTCTATTACACCATGCTCATTGTCCCTGACTGATACCGGACTGCCCCAGTGTCCACATGTACATGCCTTCTCGCACAGTGCCGGGCAGACTCTTGATGTAAACTCAGGGAAATTATTGGTCTTGTGCAGACGATTTATATGCCTGCTCCCAATTGCCGGTATATACAAGGTCGTTCCACTCCGGAACCAGGTTGTGCAGAGGACAGCCTGATGTCATGCCTGCTATTGTCATTCCAGACTGACAGAAAGGAACTCCGCAGTCCATACAACGGGCAGCCTGTTTCTGTTGATTTTCTTTTGAAAGGAACACATGGAACTCGTTAAAGTTCTTAATACGCTCCTTTGGCTCTACAGACGCTGCTTCGCATCTGTCATATTCCATAAATCCTGTTGGTTTTCCCATTATCTGCGTCCTCCTTAGCCTCTTGTGCTGGCATAAAATGCCTCAATCTGTGCCTGCTCTGCGTTAAGACCCTTTTCTTCCATCTGTACAATAGCCATCTGCATACGGTTGTAATCATAAGGAATAACCTTCTTGAACTTAGGAAGATACTCACTGAAATGATCAAGGATTTCCTTACCCTTTTCTGAGTTTGTAAGTGTTACATGCTCTTTTATCATTTCCTTAAGCTCTAATACATCGTACTTGTTTGAGACCTCCTCAGTAAATACCATCTGCTTGTTGGTTCTCATGTAAAGGTCATTGTCCTCATCAAGCACATATGCTATTCCACCACTCATACCTGCTGCAAAGTTTTTTCCGGTCTTTCCAAGGATAACTACGCGGCCACCTGTCATGTACTCGCAGCCATGATCGCCGACACCCTCAACTACTGCTGTTGCACCGGAATTTCTTACGCAGAAACGCTCACCGGCAACACCGTTTATGAATGCCTTACCGCTTGTAGCTCCGTAAAGTGCCACGTTTCCGATGATGATATTATCATCCTTCTCAAACTTGACTCCTGCAGGTGGATATACGATGAGCTTTCCACCTGAAAGACCCTTTCCGAAGTAATCATTTGAATCTCCGACAAGCTCAAGTGTAAGTCCCTTAGGGATAAATGCTCCAAAGCTCTGTCCGCCTGCACCATTACACTTGATAACAAATGTGTCTTCATCCAGCGTATCGTCATATTTCTTTGTAATCTCAGAACCAAATATTGTTCCGAGAGATCTGTTTGTATTTGTTACCTCAATCTCAATCGCGCGCTTTTGTCCGCTCTCAAGTGCGCTCTTAAGCTGTGTCATGATCTCAGTCATATCCTTTGTCTTTGAAAGCTCAAAGTCATATACCTGCTTAGGATCGAATATAACACTCTGCTTTTGCGTCAAACGGATTATTAAGTATGCAGTCAAGGTCAATCTTTGACTGTCTCTCGCTTAGATTATCACGCTTCTTTAAGAGATCTCCACGTCCAACGAGCTCATCCACTGTCTTTACGCCAAGCTTTGCCATATACTCACGAAGCTCTTCAGCGATGAAACGCATGAAGTTCTCAACGTACTCCGGCTTTCCTGCAAAGCGCTTACGAAGCTCAGGGTTTTGTGTAGCAATTCCTGCCGGACATGTATCTAAGTTACATACTCTCATCATTACGCAGCCCATTGTTACAAGCGGAGCTGTCGCAAAACCGAATTCCTCGGCTCCAAGACACGCTGCTATTGCCACATCACGGCCACTCATCAGCTTACCGTCTGTCTCAATTCTTACTTTATTTCTAAGACCATTCATAAGAAGTGTCTGGTGTGTCTCTGCAAGTCCAAGCTCCCATGGAAGTCCCGCATTGTGGATTGAGCTGCTAGGTGCGGCTCCTGTTCCTCCGTCGTAGCCTGAGATAAGCACTACCTGTGCTCCGGCCTTTGCAACGCCTGCCGCAACAGTTCCTACACCGGCCTCAGAAACGAGCTTGACTGAGATTCTTGCATCTCTGTTTGCATTCTTTAAGTCGAATATAAGCTGCTCCAAATCCTCGATAGAATAAATATCGTGATGTGGTGGTGGAGAGATGAGTGCAACACCCGGTGTTGAAAGTCTTGTCTTTGCAATCCAAGGATAAACCTTCTTTCCAGGTAAGTGTCCGCCCTCACCCGGCTTAGCACCCTGTGCCATCTTAATCTGAATCTCCTGTGCGCTTGTTAAGTATCTGCTTGTGACACCAAAACGTCCTGAAGCAACCTGCTTGATTGCTGAGCAGCGGTTCTTTCCGTCTTTTCCGATTGTGAGACGATCCTTGTCCTCTCCACCCTCACCGGTATTTGATTTTCCGTGCAGATGGTTCATGGCAATTGCAAGTGTCTCATGTGCTTCCTTGGAAATAGATCCGTATGACATAGCACCTGTCTTGAAACGTGTCACAATTGAGTCAACGCTCTCAACTTCCTCGAGCTTGACACCCTTCTTAGGATAGTTGAAATCCATGAGTCCACGGATGTTTGTATTTTTCTCTTCCTCGTCCACAAGTGCTGTGTACTGCTTGAACATATTGTAGTCACCGCGCTGTGTCGACTGCTGGAGAAGATGGATTGTAGCCGGATTGTACAGATGGTCATCAGCTCCGCTTCTCATCTTGTGTCTGCCCTTGCTGTCAAGTGTAACATCTGTCTCAAGTCCGAGCGGATCGTAGGCCGCAGAGTGAAGCTCATTCACATCGTTCTCGATATCCTGTAATGTAATTCCACCGATACGGCTTACTGTATTTGTGAAATACTTATCAATAACACTCTTGTCAATACCGATTGCCTCAAAAATCTTTGAGCCCTGATATGACTGAATAGTTGAAATACCCATCTTTGCTGCAATTTTTACGATACCTGTGATGATTGCATGGTTGTAATCATCGATTGCTGCATAATAATCCTTGTCAAGCATATGCTCGTCAACAAGCTGCTTAACTGTATCCTGTGCCAGATAAGGGTTGATTGCACTTGCACCAAAGCCAAGCAGTGTAGCAAAATGATGAACCTCTCTCGGCTCTCCTGACTCAAGAATGAGCGAAAGCGATGTTCTCTTTTTTGTCTTTACAAGATACTGCTGCAATGCAGCAACTGCAAGCAGTGAAGGAATTGCAACGTGGTTCTCATCAACACCCCTGTCTGAAAGGATAATAATGTTGGCTCCGTCCCTGTATGCACGGTCAGCTCTATATAAGTCTGTCTACTGCTTTCTCAAGACTTGTGTTCTTGTAATATATAATAGGTAAAACCTCTACCTTAAAGCCATCGGCCTTTAAATTCTTAATCTTCATAAGGTCAGTGTTTGTAAGGATCGGGTTGTTAATCTTAAGTACACGGCAGTTTTCCGGCTTCTCCTCAAGCACGTTTCCGGCCTCACCGATATAGAGTGTGGTTGATGTGACAACCTCCTCACGGATTGAATCGATAGGTGGGTTTGTTACCTGTGCGAAGCGCTGCTTAAAGTAGTTGAATAACGGCTCCCTGTTACCTGATAAAGCTGCAAGCGGTGTATCAGTACCCATGGCTGCTGTGCCTTCAACACCATTTTTAGCCATAGGAAGGATTGAATCTTGAGTGACTCATATGTGTAACCGAAGGCTCTCTGCATTCTCTGGCGCTCTTCCTTTGTATACTCAGGTACTCTCTGGTTAGGAATCTTTAAATCCTTAAGATTTACCATGTATCTGTCAATCCACTCACCATAAGGCTGCTTGTCTGCATATCTCTCCTTGAGCTCATCATCATCTATGATTTTTCCTGCAACAGTATCCACAAGGAGCATCTTTCCAGGACGGAGACGATCCTTTTTCACAATCTTTGTAGGGTCAATCTCAAGTACTCCGACCTCAGATGAAAGGATAAGGTAATCATCATCTGTCACATAGTAACGTGATGGACGAAGTCCGTTTCTGTCAAGCACAGCTCCGACTAAATCACCATCTGAGAATACGATTGAAGCCGGACCATCCCATGGCTCCATCATTGTAGCGTAATACTGGTAGAAATCCTTCTTCTTCTGAGTCATGATTGAATTGTTTGCCCATGGCTCAGGAATCATTATCATAACAGCAAGTGGAAGCTCCATACCACTCATTACCAGGAATTCAAGCGCATTATCAAGCATTGCTGAGTCAGATCCTGCCGCATTGATAACCGGCAAAACCTTCTGGAACTCTTTTTTAAGCTTAGGAGACTCCATGTTCTCCTCACGTGCTGACATCTTGTCAGAGTTTCCAAGAATAGTGTTAATCTCACCATTGTGCACGATAAATCTGTTTGGATGAGATCTCTCCCAGCTTGGGTTTGTATTTGTAGAGAATCTTGAATGTACTGTGGCGATTGCTGACTCATAATCAGGATCCTGTAAATCCATGAAGAAACTGTCTGAGCTGCTCTACAAGGAAGCATTCCTTATATACTATTGTTCTGCTTGAGAAGGAACCACATACTGTATTGTCGTTGACTGCTCGAAAACACGTCTTGCAACATACAGCTTTCTGTCAAACTCAAGTCCTCTCTCAACATCCTCAGGTCTTTTTACAAAGCACTGCATGATGCATGGCATACAGTCTCTGGCTTTTTAGAAAGCTTATCAGGCTCTGTAGCACTTCTCTCCATCCGAGAAATTCAAGGCCTTCCTTCTCCACGATAACCTCAAGCATCTTCTTTGCCTGAATAGTCTTGAACTCATCATTAGGGAAGAAAAACATTCCCACACCGTAATCTCTTTCGTCTCCGAGCTCTATTCCAAGTGGCTTTGTAACCTTCTTAAAAAACTTATGAGAAATCTGAAGCAGGATGCCGACACCGTCTCCCGTCTTACCGTCAGCGTCTTTTCCGGCTCTGTGCTTTAAGTTCTCAACAATCTTTAAAGCATTCTCGACTGTCTCATGTGTTTTGATACCTTTGATATTTACTACTGCACCAATTCCACAGTTATCATGCTCGTAGCGAGGATCATATAATCCCTTAGCTGTGGCTGTGCTTTCATTCCATTGTTTACTCATAGGTTCTTCCTTTCCTAGTGTAAATTTGTTAACGGATAACTTATTAAGAAGTGAATCATTTCCTGTTTATGATTTTACAACGATGAAAGCCCAATGTAAATAGTTTTTTTCTCGTTATTGTCTGATTATTTGATAACTTAATATTATAAAGGTTATTTTTCTGACTATAATCGTATTTTTTATCTTTTTTATAAGGTTATACGCACAATTTTCTTTATAAAATTCCAAAACTTTTTTCAATAAAGAAATGCATAAAACACTGTTTCAGCAAATTGTGTCTGAATTGTGTATGTGTTACAGTAGCTTTTCATGTCTTATATTAAAAAAAATCAGCTATACTTTTTTATTGTATAGCTGATTTTTATAAACATCTGGTAACTATCCTAAATTGCACCTCCCATATTCATAAAGCTGCACGATACTTGTACTTTGTCTGCGCTCCGTTTCGCTTCATGCTAAACAACTCACTCTGAGTGTTTTACATAATAATAAAATATCACAGCACCAATACCAAGGCACATGACAGATACCACCCATGCCATTACACTGCCATCAACAGTCCACTTCAAAATACCGGTCTCTGTCCTTATGACTGCAAACGCATTTGCGGTGATATGCCCAATCATGGCCGCATACACATGCCCTGACTTATACATAAAAGCTGCAAGCACAAGGCCAAGTAAAAAAGCATAGACAAACTGCACTATATTAAAATGAATGAGCCCAAACAAAAGCGCCGACAAAAATACAGCCTGTGGCACATTCATTATTTTGCGCATATTTCCAAATACAATGCCTCTGAAAACAAGCTCCTCCATAATCGGAGAAAGAATTGCCGAGCCAATCATCTCAATTACAAGAGTGCTTGCATAGAAGCTCTCATTCGCCCTGGCATATCCTTCTGAGAGCCCGATAAGCGGTGACATTGTGATGATATTATTGAGCGCAAATGAAATGAAAAGTGTAATCACAATCACCCAGAGCACATTTATAAAAAGTGCCCTGTCTATCTTTGGTTTTTTAACAAACATCTGCTGTGTCGGCTTATAGCTTGCAAAATACATAAATGGTATTGTAATTGCTGCAGATATTATCTGCGCTATCATGTATGTCGAAGCTGTGTGTCCGATAAACGCAAAAATAAA
>ENA-OQEN01000266-OQEN01000266.1-human-gut-metagenome-genome-assembly--contig:-NODE-266-length-22798-cov-2.626219_pt1 | contig 22798 bp, 32 predicted proteins | sample MGYA00242791_ERZ504627 | MGnify/ENA primary metagenome ERZ504627 (study PRJEB26092, sample SAMD00036316) | human gut metagenome | host: Homo sapiens | study: EMG produced TPA metagenomics assembly of... | reverse complement strand
TGCTTTTTCCACCCGGTTTGAAACGGAACTCACATTGCAGCCGCTTGTCACAGAACAGCTGCTCTGCACCCTGAACGATACCGCCACCGCCACAGGCTCCGGACCTCTTCCGGATGCAGGGGCGCAGCTGCGGGCCTGTTTTGTGCACTACGGCCCCCAACAGACCGTCCAAAAAGGGGAGGGCTGGGTGCTTGCCGCCAAAGCAGTGGTAACTGCCCTTGCAGAGAATACCCTCGGCGAGCTGGAAAGCTACGAAAAAACCTTGGAGGTCGCTGTCCCGCTGCCCATCACGCCACCGGAGGGAACAGCGCTTGCGCCGGAATGCTGGCTGAGTACCGAGAACGTGCAATGCACCTGTGCAGGCGGCACACTGGAAGCTACGATTACTGTCCGGGCAGAGGGCGCGATTTTAGGCTGCACCACCAGCCCGGTCATCGGCAGCATCACCCTTGGTGACCCGCTGCCCGATACCGACCCCGAAATCGCCTTGCGTATCTACTACGCACAGGCCGGAGAGGAGGTGTTTGCAGTGGCCCGGCGGTTCCATGTAGCCCCGGCGCAGATCCTTGCGGCAAACCAGCTGGAAGAGGAACTTGCCTGTCTGCCGCAGGAACAGCGGTTGCTGATCCCGGTCACCTGAGCGTAAGGCTGTAAATAATCGGAAAAAAGCGCTCCATTCCCGGACGGTACGAGCTGCCGCGCCGGGAATGGAGCGCTTTTCGTTCGTGTTGCGCAGAAATACAATGCAAAGAGTTACTGAAAAGACAGAAAAGAAAATTCACAAAATAAAACGTATTGTTGCTGTAAAATACGACGAGTATACGCCTAGTATCTTTAGAAAGAGATTAAGAATCAACATAAGCATCATACTGATATCGATTTCATTTCTGAAAAACATCTTAAAAATACGATTTGTATTTTATACTTTGCAGACCATACATGGATGTGGTATACTGAAGTACAGTCTATAGAATCAGAGTGTTTTCTGCCCGGGTCAACCTGCGCTCTGTAAGTCACATTGGCACAGCAGGCAGAACAAAATCATATCGCGGGAGAGTGGAATATTTGGAACTGGAACAGGCAAAAAAGCGTGTGAAAGAACTGCGCGCAATTATTGAGAAAAACAACCGGCTTTACTACGATCAGGATGCGCCGGAACTGGAGGATTTTGAATACGATGCCTGACGCGGGAATTAAAGGAGCTGGAAGCACAGTTTCCCCAGCTGATCACAGCAGCATCGCCCACCCAGAAGGTGGGCGGCACCGCCAGCAGCAAGCTGCCCAAGGTGACCCATACCGTCAAGATGGAAAGCTTGCTGGATGCATTTTCCTTTGACGAGTTGCGGGACTTCGACCGCCGCGTCCGCGAGGCCGGAGTAGAGCCGGAGTATGTCGTGGAGATCAAGATCGATGGCCTTTCCTGCAGCTTGGAGTATGAGAATGGACAGCTTGTCCGCGCCTCCACCCGCGGTGACGGCGTGGTGGGCGAGGATGTTACCGCAAACGTGCGTGCCATCCGCAGCATCCCCAAGACCCTTAAAGACGCACCGGAGTTTCTGGAGGTGCGCGGCGAGGTATATATGCCCCACGAGGCCTTTCAGCACCTGTGCGCCGAGCAGGAATTACAGGGTGCTGCGCCCTTTAAAAACCCCCGCAATGCAGCAGCCGGATCTCTGCGGCAAAAGGACGCCCGCATCACCGGCAGCGTGGGCTTTCTATTTTTGTGTTCAATGTGCAGCAGATCCGGGGCAAGACCCTGACCAAGCACTCCGAAAGTCTGGATTACCTCAAAAGCCTTGGCCTGCCGGTATCGCCGCGCTACCATGTGGTGCATGATATCGAGGACGCCATTGCCGAGATTGAGAACATCGGGCAGAACCGCTCCAAGCTGGATTTTGACATGGACGGTGCTGTTATCAAGGTGAACGATTTTGCGCAGCGGGAGCTGATGGGTTCCACCAACAAATTCCCGCGCTGGGCCATCGCCTTCAAATACCCGCCGGAGGTCAAGGAGACCACCCTGCGCAGCATCGAGGTGGCTGTGGGGCGCACCGGCGTGCTTACCCCCACCGCCTGCTTTGACCCGGTGTTTCTGGCAGGTACTACGGTAGCCCGCGCCACCCTCCACAACGAGGACTTCATCCGGCAGTTCGGGCTGTGCATCGGGGACACCATTCAGGTGCGCAAGGCGGGCGATATCATCCCGGAGGTCATCGGGGTCACCCATCATGCAGAGGGAGCTGAACCCTACACTATGCCCACGGTCTGTCCCTCCTGCGGTGCGCCGGTAGTGCATCTGGAGGACGAGGCTGCCCTGCGCTGCGTGAACCCGGAGTGTCCGGCACAAGCACTGCGCAATATCATCCATTTTGCCTCCCGGGATGCCATGGACATCGAAGGTCTGGGCGAGGCAGTAGCCACCATGGTGGAAAAGGACTGGTGCATTCCGCAGCAGATATCTACACGCTGACCCGGGAACAACTGCTGGAGCTGGACAAATTCAAGGAGAAAAGCGCGGACAATCTGCTGCAAGCTATTACCGCCTCCAAGCAGAACAATCTGGATAAACTTTTGTTCGGCTTTGGCATCCGCAACATCGGCGATAAGGCAGCCGCGCTGCTGGCAGAACATTTCGGCACACTGCAGGCCATCCGGGAAGCCACCGCTGAGCAGATCAGCGAAATCGACGGCTTTGGCGGCGTGATGGCGCAGAGTGTGGTGGAGTTCTTTGCCAAGGAAGGCACCACCGATCTGGTGCATCGCCTTGCAGATGCCGGGGTCAATATGCAGTGGAAGGGCGAGCCGAAGGGAGATAAACTGGCGGGCAAAACGCTGGTGGTCACCGGTACGCTGGAGACCCTCTCCCGCAACGAAGCCGAGGCGCTGATCGTGAAAAACGGCGGCAAAGCCAGTGGCTCGGTCTCCAAAAAAACGGCCTATGTGGTGGCCGGTGCAGCGGCTGGCTCCAAGCTGACCAAGGCACAGGCGCTGGGCGTGCCGGTGCTGACCGAGCAGGAATTTCTTGCTATGCTGCAGGATGCTCCGGCAGAACAGGAAACGACTTAAAGCGCCCTCTTAAATGCCGAAATACAAGTAATTTCAAAAGCCTCTGCAATGCTGTTGCAGAGGCTTTTTTGTTTGCCCGTTCCCGGTTCCCGGTTCTAATGACGCACAAAGCGCATACAATGCTAGCACAAAGCTTTCGTGGAAGGAGAAACCAAAGTGGACGAGTATTATCAGGCTGTCAGAGCCTTCCCGCTTGGCTTGCATCGCTGCTGGCACAGCTGCCCGTACAAACGGCAGTGCGCATACAGGAGCTGCGGCTGCGCACTGGCTGTGCGGTCACATTTACCGTACAGGGGCGGCAATGCTCTGCTTCGGCACTGCCGGGCTGCCCTCCAAAGCTGGCTGCAATAAGGCTGAATGCACTGCAAATAGAAGAGATATTTCACACCCTTTGCAATGGCTCGGTGCACACCCACGAAAGGGAGCTTGCTGAGGGCTACCTGACCACTGCTGTCGGCAACCGCGTGGGCGTGGCGGGGCAGTTCGTACAGCGGGAAGGGCAGTGCATCGCTCTGCAAAAGGTCACTTCGCTCAACCTGCGGATCGCACGCAGTTGTGTTATCCCTTTGCCGCCCGCGCTGGACAAGCTGCTGGAACAGCACTTTACCGGGCTGCTGGTGGTGGGAGAGCCCGGCAGCGGCAAGACCACCCTGTTGCGCACTATCGCCCGGACGCTGGCCGAGAGGCAGCGTCTGGTGGCAGTGATAGACGAGCGGGGCGAGCTTTTCCCGCCGGAAGGGCCGCTTCCGCCGCTGGAGCGCATTGGCGGGGTGGATAAAGCCCGCGCCGTCCAGATGGCGTTGCGCACGCTGGCACCACAGGTGATCCTGCTGGACGAGTTGGGCAGTCTGGAGGAAACGATGGCACTGGAGCAGGGCTTTTTCAGCGGGGTGGATTTTATTGCCAGTATCCACGCGCCGGATGCTGCACAGGCGCAGTGCCGCCCGCAGGTGCAGGCTTTGTTGCAGCGCGGGATGCTGCGGCGGCTGGTCATCCTTGCCGGGCGGAAGACACCGGGTTGCATCCGGGAAGTGTGCGCCGTATGAGCAGCTTTCTGCACGGGCTTGGCCTGCTTTTGCTCCCGCTGTGCGGCTGGCTGGCGGGGGATGCGGTACAGGCTCAGACAACCCTGCATCTTGCTGCCTTGCAGGGCACCATCACGTTATTACAGCGCATCCGGCAGGAGATACAGTACCGCCGGGCAGACCTGCAAAGCCTCTGCCGGCAGCTTTGCCGCGAGGGCCTTTTGCCACAAAATCCCGGCGGTACATTGCAGCAGTTGCCTGCACCGTGGCAGCTTTCAGCAGAGGAGCGTGCCTGCTTTGCAGAGTGCTTTAGCGGAATCGGCCGCGCAGAGACCGCACAGGAATGCGAGCGGCTGGGTTACTATACGGCGCGGTTTGAGGACTATTTACAGCAGGCACGCCGCACAGCACAGCGGCAGGCCGGTTTGCCGCACCGTCTGGGGTTGGCTGGCGGTATGATGCTGGCGCTGCTCTTTTGGTAAAAGCTGTACAGAACAAAGGAGAAACGGATGGATATCGAACTTGTGTTCAAAATTGCGGCCATCGGCATCATCGTAGCAGTACTTAATCAGCTGCTCATCCGCTCCGGGCGGGAGGATCAGGCCATGATGACCACATTGGCGGGGCTTGTGGTAGTGCTTTCCATTCTCGTCAAGCAGATCAGCACCCTGTTTGCCACCATCCGGTCTCTGTTCGCGCTATGAGCGCAGCAGTTCCGGTGCTGACTGCGCTGCTGCTGATGGCCTTTGCGGGAGTTCTATTGCAGCGGTATTCCCCGGCATTTGCGTTGCTGCTTTCGCTGGGTGCTGCGGTGTGGCTGCTGCTCCGTCTGGCACAGCCGCTGCGCGGGGTACTGCAAGCAATGGTACAGCTGGGGCAGCGCACCAATGCGCAAGCCTTTTCCTGCCTTTTGCGCAGCGCGGGCATCCTGTTGCTGGCAGATTACGTCCGCACCCTCTGCGAGGAAGCAGGAGCAGGTACTCTTGCATGGTGCGCCGGGCTGGCGGGGCGGTGTCTCGTACTGGCAGCAGTATGGCCGCTGCTGGAACAGATATTCCAGACGATCTGGGGGTTGGCAGGATGAAAAATGCGGCCTTATCATTTGCATGGCAACGCTGGGTTTTCTGTGCAGCAAAACCGCTCTGAAAGCTGCGGCAGCAGAAGCCACACCGTGGCAAACCTATCTCGACAAGGCACCTGTACAGGCCGAGCAGTTTGCGGCAGACCCGCTTGGCACCCTTGTGCGTTTGTTTGCCGCCGAACCGGTGCAATTGCTGCGGGATACGATGCAACAATATGCCGATGTTCTGCTGTTTTTGTCGCTGGCAGCTGGACTTGCATTTCTCTTGCAGGACACTGCGACAGAGCACTGCTGGAGCTGGCGGCTGCCGGCGGCTGCGGCGTTCTATTGTGGCAGGAGCTGGACAAGCTTGCCGCTGCCCTGTGCACCCGGATGGCCGGGTGGAAAAGTTATCTGCTGGGCTTTTTGCCGGTATACAGCGGCGTGTTGGCAGCTGGCGGTGAATGGAACGCCGGAGCGGCTGCAAACGGCTTTCTGCTCACGGTGCTGTGTTTTATCGCACAGGCGGTCACCCTCTGGCTGCAGCCGCTGCTGCGCAGCTACCTTGCCATCAGCATGGCCTGCGGCATCAGTTCCCGCAAAAGTCTGTTCGAGGGCTGCACTCTGACCGGGCGGCTGCTGCGGCAGGCCATCGGCTGGGCAGGCAAAGCGTTCGCCGCTCTGATGAGCATTCAGCGCGTAGTCACGGTGCAGCTGGATCGTTCAGCCTCCCGTCTGGGACAGCTGCTGACCGGCAGTGTGCCCATTGTAGGGCAGGCGCTGAGCAACGCGCAGATGCAGTGCTGGCCGGGATGCAGTTGCTCAAAAGCACCCTTGGCATTGCCGCATTGCTCAGCATTGGAGCAGAATTTGCGCCCTTGTATCTCGGGCTGCTGATACATCTGCTTTTTCTGTCCTGCTGCGGCTGGCTTGCCGGGATCGGCGGGCTGGAGTATTGCCATAAGCTGCTGCAATGCTTTGCCGAAGCCGTGCGCTGCATGGCGGCTGTTACGGCCTTGTTTTTTATGTTGTTTGTGGTGGGCATCGCACTGCTGATGCTGACAGGGGGTGGTTAGATGCAGGCATTTCAGCGGGCCGCGGCAGTATTCTGCATGGCGTGCATCGGGGCGGAGCTGGTCAGTTTTTTGCTGGGCAAAGCTGGGCAGGCCGGTGCATAAAAGCCGCAGCCGGGTTATATATTTTAGCAGTCCTTCTTGCGCAGCTGCCACGGCTGCCGGGCAAGGTTTTGACCGCTTTTTCAGGGAGCACAGCCCCGGCGGTCCTGTCTGCGATGCAGTCGGATACATTGGAAACGGATATCCTGACCGAGACAGAGACCCGGTTGGCGGAGTACTGTACCGCACAGTGCCGCCAGCAGTTCGGGCTTGATGCCAGCGTGACGGTCACGCTGGAAAAAGCCGGGCAGCAGGTCGTGGTAAAAAAGGTTGTTGCTGCCTTCCCGGCGGGCTGTACCGCCGCCCAAAAGCAGGCAGCGCTTAGCTTTTTGCAGCAGACACTGGGCACCGCTCCCACGGCAGCGGAGGGGAGCACACCGTGAAGAAGAATGAATTGCTTTCCGCTTTACGCTCTTTGCAAAACAACAAAAACCGCACCGCGCTGGCGGTGACGGTCGGCGTGATGGCAATGTTGCTGCTTTTGCTGTCGGAACTTTTACCCAGCGGCAACACGCAGAAAACCGCGGCATCTACTGTCCGGACTGCTGCCGTCAGCCAGTACCAGACCCAACTGGAGCAGCAGCTGGAAGAGCTTATCAGCCAATTGCAGGGGGCAGGGCGCACCACGGTCATGGTCACCCTGACCACCGGAGAGGAGACTATCTATGCAGTAGATACCCAGACCGGAGATCTGCAACAGCAGGAGACGCACGTTCTTTTACAGGATGGGTCTGCGCTGGCCGAGACTACCTATCTGCCGCAGGTCTGCGGGGTTGCCGTGCTGTGTGAGGGCGGGGAGATGTCCGGGTTGCAGCCCGCATTACTGAGCTGCTGCATTCGCTGTTGGATCTGCCCGCGAACCGCATCTGCGTGGAGCAACGCAAGTGCTGAGCTGCTGCTTTGATCGAGTACCAAAACTATTTACCCAAAAACAAAGGAGGAAGCGTTTTATGAGAGCACTTTCCAGAAACACCCGCAGGGTCACCGCCCTGACACTGGCGGCGGCGCTGGTCATTGCCGTCTACTTAAACTGGCAGTATGCCCGGGCAGACATTACTCCGCAGACAGAGGACGACACCCTCATGGTCTCGGCAGAGCCAGTGGAGGCAGAAGCGGAGACTGCCATCACGGATGCGCTGCCCACAGAGGCGGAGGCCGCCTCCGGTGTCAATAAAAATTATGGCGAAGCACAGCTTGTCAGCGTAGCAAACGACAGCGGCACCCGCTTTTTTGAACAGGCTCGGCTCAAGCGGGAAAAGGCACACGACGAAGCGATGGATACCCTGCAAAAGAGCCTGAAAGTCCTCCTCCTGACAGCGGAGGAGAAAAAGGAGTACACCGCACAAATGGCGGCAGGGCTGGAGGATCTGAACGCAGAAAACGAGATCGAAACGCTGGTGCGCGCCAAGGGCTTTGCGGATTGCCTGTGCTTTTTGCAAGCAGGGCGGGCAGACCTGACCGTGATGACAGCGGGTGAGCCGCTCACGGCGGCGCAGGTGGCACAGATCCGGGATGTGGTGATGAACAAAAGCAGCGTGACCGCCCAGAATATCACGGTGGTGGAGGTAAAGTAAGCACTCTTTATCTATGCGGATATCCCGGCGGCGCAGGCGCAGCTTTTCTTGCAGGCAGAAAGCCGTATGCGCTGCGGGATGCCATTCTATGCTGATTTCCATCTTCTTTTCCAAACAAGTATTGAAATTACCCCCGCATTGATGGTATAATAACTCTATCAAAAATGAATGCTGCGCGCCTTTATGCACTGTACAAGGGCGCGTTTGAACACAAAAGGCAGGCACGGCAGACCGGTTTCAGGGTTTTGAAACCGCTGCAGGAGCAGCCTTTGGATGGAGGACAGCACAATGGATTTACAGAACATGGATCTTCAGGGCGGCAGCCTTCAGATTTCGACCGAGGTCGTGGGTAAGATTGCCCGCTGCGCCGCACTGGAAGTGGACGGCGTTGCCGAGGTGTCCTGCGGCGTGCAGAATAAAAAGCTGAAAAGCCTGCTGGAATCTGCCAGTATCCAGCCGCCTGTGGTGGTTGAGATGCGGGACGGCACGGCCAGCATCACTCTGCACCTGATGATGCAGTTCGGCGCACGGATTCCCTCTGTGGCTGAAAAAGTACAGGAGAACGTCAAGTCTGCCGTGCAGAACATGACCAATGTGACGGTTAGCCGCGTGGATCTGGTCATTGCAGGCCTTGCCGAAGCGCAGTAACAAATTCAGCAAAAAATCATATCAGAAACGATCCTCCTCCCGGTACGCCCGGCGGGGAGGGTTTGTATTGCGAAAGGAACATTATGGAAAACATTCTGCCCCGTAGAGAAGCCCGTGAAAACGCCTTTTTGCTGGCATTTTCGCAGACCTTTGGTGACATTCCTCTGGCCGAGGCACTGTCCAATCACGCCGAGAACGATGAAGAGCATCCTGTGGATGCGTTCAGCCGCCTGCTGCTGAACGCCTACTACGATCATTCCGCAGAGGTGGATGACGAGATCCGCGCCCATCTGCGCAACTGGACAATGGAGCGTCTGCCCCGCGTCAGCCTGACCGTGCTGCGTCTGGCCGTGGCCGAGATGCTGTTCGGCGGCGAGAACAAGCCCGGCGTTGCCATCAATGAGGCTGTGGAGCTGACCAAGAAGTACGGCGCGGGCGAGGACTACCAATTGTGAATGGCCTGCTGGGTGCTGTGGCACGCGACCACGGCCTGAGTGATGAAGCCGTCACGGAGTCGGCTGAACAGTGAGCCGTTATACGCTCGGGGTCGATACAAGCAACTATGCAACCTCTCTGGCAGTTTTTGATACAGCCGGGGAGGTTGTTTGTGCAAAAAGCGCTTTTTGCCGGTAAAAGCCGGGCAGCTTGGTCTCCGGCAAAGCGATGCACTGTTCCATCACACAGCAGCTCTGCCGGAGATGCTGCAGGAGCTGGCGCAGGAATTCGACCTGACAAAAATAGATGCCGTAGGTGTTTCGCAAAAACCGCGTCCGGTAGAGGGCAGCTATATGCCTGTTTTCTGGCCGGTGTCAGTGCCGCGACTGCCTTTGCAGCGGCGCGGGATATACCGCTGATCCACACAACCCATCAGCAAGGTCACGCTGCTGCGGCACTGTATGCCGCAAAGGGCGAGGCACTGTTCTCCCAGAAGGTGCTTTTGTTCCATATCTCCGGCGGCACCACGGATCTTTTACTGTGCGATCAGGTGCGTGCTATCACCACCCTTGGCACCAGTACCGATCTGTACGCTGGTCAGGCGGTGGACCGCGTGGGCGTGCGGCTGGGCTTTGGCTTCCCCGCAGGGGCAGAGGTCTCCCGCCTTGCTGCGCAGTGCGCCGAGGAGATCCGGCCCAAGTCCAGCGTAAAGGGGCTGCAATGCAGCCTTTCCGGGCTGGAAAACCAGTGTAACGCCCTGCTTGCGGCCGGAAAAGCACCGGAATACGTCTGCAAGTACTGCCTGCTTTGTGTGGCAGATACCGTTGTCCGCATGACAAAGGCCGCGCAGAAGGAATACCCCGGTCTGCCGGTGGTCTGCGCCGGTGGTGTGATGAGCAGCGATATTATCCGCACATGGGTGCAGCAGCGTTTGCCGCAGGTCTATTTTGTGCCAGGGCAGTATTCAAGTGATAATGCCATCGGCGTATCCATTCTGCTGCGCGGGAGCCGGTCTATGGCTGATGTGATCTCGGTCTCAGAGCTGAATCATTATGTCAAAACGCTGCTGGATGTCAACGATGGGTTGTTCGATCTGGCTGCGGGGTGAGATCGCAAATTTTGTGCAGAACGCCCGCAGCGGGCACTGCTACTTTTCTCTGCGGGACGATGCCTGCAGCGTAAAGGCGGTGATGTTCCGCACCGATGCCCGCCGTCTGGCATTTCGCCCGGAGGAGGGGATGCGGGTCGTGGTACGCTGCCGCGCTACCCTCTACGAGCGGGACGGCGCGTTTCAGGTCTATGTGAATGAAATGTTTCCGGATGGTCTGGGCGCAGCACAGCTTGCGCTGGAGCAGCTGAAGGCCCGGCTGGAAAAGGAAGGCCTGTTTGATCCGGTACACAAAAAGTCGCTGCCAGCATACCCCAAATGTATTGGCGTCGTCACCAGCAAAACCGGGGCGGCGCTGCAGGATATCCGCAACGTGATCAGCCGCCGCTGGCCGTCCGTTCGGCTGCTGCTGTGCCCGGTAACGGTGCAGGGCTTTGAGGCTGCCCGGCAGATCGCCGCAGCCATCCGCACGCTGGATCAGAGCGGGAAGGTGGACGAGATCATCGTAGCCCGGGGCGGCGGCAGCAGGGAAGACCTGTGGGTGTTCAATGCCGAGGAAATCGCCCGGGCGGCATTTCGCTGCAAAACGCCACTGATCAGTGCCATCGGGCACGAGATCGACTACACCATTCTGGACTTTGTAGCCGACCAGCGTGCTCCCACACCGTCCGCTGCCGCAGAGCTTGCGGTGCCGGATCGGGAGGAACAGCAGCGCATTTTTGAAAATATTGAAGAAAATATTCACAAAAATATACAAAAACGGCTTGCGTTGTGCTATAATGGTCTGGAACAATACAACTTTTTGTTGGAGCAGAGCGCGCCGAGTAAAATCTTACAGCAGTATTCAAACCGCCTGCAACAGATACAGCAGGCTGTCCGGATGCAGCAAAAAGCGCGTATGAATGACAAAAGCATGCAGCTTCAACATGCAGCTGCACTGGCTGCATCGCTGGATCCATACCGTGTGCTGGCCCGTGGCTATGCCCTTGTGACCGATACAAAAGGGAAGGTCTGCACCGTGGAGCAGCTGCAGCCGGAGCAGCCCATCTGTGTGCGCAGTCGGCAATATCAGGCACGATGCCGTGTGGAAACGGTGGAGGAGATCAATGAGAGCACCCAAAAGCTTTGAAGAAGGAATGGATCGGCTGAACACGATCCTTGCACAGATGCAGCAGGAGGACACCTCGCTGGCAGATTCCGTCAAGCTGTATGCGGAAGCTGCCTCCCTGATGCAGTACTGCCATGCAACGTTGGAAAAGACGTCGTTGCAGATCGAGGAAATCAATGCAAAGATTGCCGAGACCGTGGACACCCCGCAGGAGCAGGAGGAAGAATAATGGAATATAAGGCGCAATATCAGGAATATCTGCTGCAGGCTACGGCTGCGCTGGATGCTGCCAGCGCCCGTTTTCTGCCCGAGGAATCGGAAGTATGCAGAGCTGCCCGTTACAGCTTGCTGGGCGGTGGAAAGCGCATCCGCGCGATTCTGACGCTCAGTGTCTGCGATATGCTGGGCGGCGAGATGCAGGTTGCCGCACAGTTCGCGGCAGCTGTGGAGATGCTGCATTGCTACTCGTTGATCCATGATGATCTGCCTTGCATGGACAACGATGATCTGCGCCGGGGACGTCCCTCTTGCCATAAGGCCTTCAGCGAGTCCACGGCAATGCTGGCCGGTGACGTGCTGCTGACCGAGGCTTTTGAGGTGATTGCAAACGCCTCCGCTACGCCGCAGATCTGCGTGGCAGCCGCCCGTGCGCTGGGCGCGGGTGCAGGCAGCCGCGGTATGGTCTACGGGCAGGAGCTGGATCTGAAATATGAAGCGCTAGCGGCCACCGAGGAGCAGCTGCGCCTCATTCACCGCAACAAGACTGGTGCACTGATCAATGCCGCCGTCCAGATGGGCGCTGCCGCAGCCGGTGCAACACCGCAGCAGTGCAAGATACTGGCCTCCTACGCATACGGGCTGGGGTTGGTGTTCCAGATCGTGGACGATGTGCTGGACGTTACCAGCACCCCGGAACAGCTGGGCAAACCCATCGGCAGCGACAGCGAAAACGGCAAGACCACTTTTGTTACCCTGTATGGAACCGACGGCGCAATGGTGCTGGCGCAAAAGCTGAACGAGCAGATCTGCAATGATCTGCAGCAGCATTTTGGTGCAAAGGCAGCTTTTTGCAGCAGCTGGCTCAGCAGCTTCTGGTGCGCAAAAACTAAAGAAAAAGGAATACAGATATGCAGTTTATTCAAAATATCTTATCAGCCAATCAGATCTTGACCGCATCGCTTCTTAGCTGGTTCATTGCACAGGTGCTAAAGACCATCATCAACTTTATTCTGCTGGGTAAGTTCCAGTTAGAGCGGATGTGGGGCGATGGTGGTATGCCCAGCGCACACAGCGCGACCGTCTGCGCCATGGCTATTGTTACCGGACGCAGCGCCGGGGTCGCCTCGCCGATTTTTGCGGTGGCCTGTGTGGTGGCTATCATCACCATGCACGATGCCATGGGCGTCCGGCACGAGACTGGTGAACAGGCAAAGGTGCTGAACCAGATGATTGCCCAGTGGATCGATGTAAGCGAGAAAAACGCTCCCTTTTTGCAGAATATGCACCTGAAGGAAATGGTCGGCCACACGCCGCTGCAGGTCGTGGCGGGCGTACTGCTCGGCTCCCTGGTGGGCTTTCTGTTCCCGGTCGTGTAAAAGGCGGCAGAGACGCCCAAAGTACAAACACATAAAGGATGTGTGAATATGGAATCGTTGTTGCTGGATAAGATCGATCAGCCCAGCGATCTTAAAAAGCTGAATGCGCAGCAGGTGGAAAAACTTTGCGCAGAGATACGGCATTTTTTGCTGGAAAATATCTCCAAGACAGGTGGCCATCTGGCCTCTAATCTTGGCACCGTAGAGCTGACCGTGGCGCTGCACCGTGTGCTGGAAACGCCTAAGGATAAGATCGTTTTTGATGTGGGGCATCAGTGCTACACCCACAAACTGCTTACCGGACGCCGGAAACAGTTTGACCATTTGCGGCAGCTGGATGGCATTTCCGGCTTTCCCAATCCTCACGAAAGTGTGCACGATGCCTTTATTGCCGGACACGGCAATACGGCGCTTTCACTCGCTATTGGTATGGCTTGGGCCAAAAAGATCAAGCATGAGCCCGGGCTTGTGGTGGCGGTGATCGGCGATGGCGCTTTTACCGGCGGCATGGTGTATGAGGGGATGAACAATATCGGCGGGCTGGACAACCTGCTCGTGATCTTGAACGATAACAAGATGTCCATCTCTAAAAATGTCGGTGCACTGGCACGATATCTGACCCATCTGCGCACAACTACGGCGTATTATGATGCCAAGGATAATGTACGCAGTTTTCTGGACGGTGTGCCATTGATTGGTACGCCGATGAAAAAGTCTCTGATCGGCGCAAAAACGCTGGTACGCCGCGCTATGTACCACTCCACCATGTTTGAGGATATGGGCTTTGAATACATCGGCCCGGTGGATGGCCACAACGTGGAGGAGCTGGAACGCACCCTGCGCTCGATCTATCAGCGGCCGGGTCCCCATTTTTTGCATATTGTGACCAAAAAGGGTAAAGGTTATCAGCCGGCAGAGATGAACCCAGGAAACTATCACGGTGTATCTGCTTTTGACCCGGACGGAATGCCGGACCCGGAGGTTGCGCCGAAGGAATCCTTCTCCACTGTTTTCGGCAAACTGCTGGTGCAGGAGGGAACACAAAACCCGAAGCTCTGCGCAATCACCGCTGCCATGAAGTACGGTACCGGACTGCAATTCTTTGCCCATCGTCACCCGCAGCGCTTTTTTGATGTGGGCATGGCGGAGCAGCATGCTGTCACCTTTGCGGCCGGTCTTGCCAGTCAGGGAATGCTGCCGGTGGTGTGCATCTACTCCACCTTCCTGCAGCGCTCCTATGACCAGATCATCCACGATGTCAACCTGTTGAAGGAGAATGTGGTCTTTGCCATCGACCGCGCCGGCTTTGTCCCTGCAGACGGCGAGACCCATCAGGGCATCTATGATGCAGCCTTCCTCAGCCAGATCGGCATCCCGGTCTATGCACCCTCCAATTACGAGGAACTGCAATACTGGCTGCACTATTTGCTGCAGGACACGGTCTCCGGCCCTCGGGCCATCCGCTACCCCCGCGGCGGCGAGAGTGCAAAACTGGCGCAGTATCCCTGCACAAAGCAGGAATACGACTTTTTGCAACAGATGCCCGGGGCAGAGATCCTTCTGGTCAGCTATGCGGACGAACTGGAGGACATATTGGAGACCGCCGATCAATTGAACGCTGCATCGCAGAATGCAGACGTTCTGAGACTTGTAAAGCTATACCCCTTTACAGATAAACTTATCGATACTGTGTCGAAATATAAAATCGTACTGTTTGCAGAAGAATGTGTTGCAGCTGGTGGTATTGGTGAACATCTGGCATATGCTTTGCAGCAAAAAGGCTGGAACGGCCGCTTTTTACACTGCGCTGTCCACACGGCCTGCCTGCCGCACGCGACTGTTCCGCAGATCAAGCAGTGCACCGGTCTGGACGCTGCGGATCTTGTGCAGGCAGTCCGGTCTGCCCTCACGAAAGGAGAAAACGAGCTGTGAAAATTCGGTTGGATCAATATCTTGTGCAGAACGGCCTTGTGCAGAGCCGGGAGCGCGCCAAGGCTCTGATCATGGCCGGTGTGGTTTTTGTCAACCAGCAAAAGGTGGACAAGGCCGGCGAGATGATCAAGGAGGACGCTGTGGTCGAGGTTCGCGGCCACGATATCGGCTATGTCAGCCGCGGCGGCTTAAAGCTGGAAAAGGCCATGAAGTGCTTCCCGCTTACCCCCAACGGCAAGGTCTGCATGGACATCGGTGCATCTACCGGCGGCTTTACCGACTGTATGCTGCAAAATGGTGCCGTGAAGGTGTATGCCGTAGATGTTGGCTACGGTCAGCTGGCATGGAGCCTGCGGACGGATGCGCGCGTGGTGAATATGGAGCGCACGAACATCCGCTATGTCACGCCGGAGGATCTTGCAGAGCCCATTGAATTTTTCAGTGTGGATGTTTCCTTTATTTCTCTGCATCACATCTTCCGGTGGCACAGCGCATCACCACCCGGACGCCATGGGCGTCTGTCTGGTGAAGCCGCAGTTCGAGGCAGGCCGCGAGAAGGTGGGCAAAAACGGCGTGGTGCGTGACCCTGCCGTGCATCGTGAGGTGTTGCACAATGCCATGTCTTATGCTGCGGAAAACGGCTTTGTAGTGCGCGGGTTGGATTACAGCCCGGTCAAAGGGCCGGAAGGCAATATCGAGTACCTGATGTTTGTGCAGAAGAGCGACCAGCCCGCAGTGCTGGACGACGAAGCCGCCGCACAGGTGGTGGCAGCAAGCCACACCACGCTGGATCGCTGAGACTCAACTGTCAGCAAAGGAGAAACCGGTATGACGATCTACATTTCGCCCAATCCGGGCAAGACCTCTGCCAGCGAAATCGCGCTGCGTGCGGCGCAGATCCTGCTGACCCACGGCGCAGCTGTACTGATGAGCGATGCTCTGCGGGAAAGCTGCAACACGGCAGGGGTCATTTACCTGCCGCTGGAGCGGTGTCTGAAGCGTGCTGACGTGATCCTGACCATTGGCGGGGACGGTACCATCTTGCACGAAGCGAATCTTTCGCTCCGGTACGCAAAGCCCATCCTCGGCATCAATCTGGGACGCTGCGGCTTTCTGGCTACCTGCGAGATCGGCGAAATGGAAACAAAGCTGGCCGCTGTGGCGCGGGGCGATTTCCAGCTGGACAACCGGATGCTTTTATACGCCCGGGTGCTTGGTCAGGACGGCTGGGAGGGTCACGCCCTCAATGATGTGGTCGTGACCAAGGGACGCCTGCAACAGGCCATCGACTTCAGCATTTACTGCGATGATATTCTGGTAGAGCACTACCGGGGCGATGGCGTTATCGTGGCGACCCCCACCGGCTCTACGGCCTACTCGCTGGCAGCCGGCGGCCCGATTCTGGATTCTCAGACCAAGGGCGTCGTGGTGACCCCCATCTGTCCCCACAGTCTGGCCAGTCCGGCCATGGTATTTGCGCAGGAGCGCAAGCTGAACGTCTGTGTGGGGCAGGTAGCAGACGATGAAGTATTTATCAGCTGTGACGGCGGTACGGGCTACCCCCTCAAGGCGGGTGCCACCGCAGAGATCCGCCTGTCCGATCAGAACGTCAAGCTTATTACCTTTGGGCGGGCAGACCAGTTTCAGGCCATTGACCAGAAACTGCGCAAAAGACAATAACACGGGAGGCGATTTTTAAGATGGCACGCAGCCGCAAAGAAGATACAAAAACAAAAGCGGAACGTTTGCAGACGATCCTACGTCTTGTGCAGGAGCATCCCATCAGCCGACAGGAGGTGCTGCTGGAGCACCTGCGGAACGAAGGCTTTGAGGTAACGCAGGCCACCGTTTCCCGCGATATCCGGGAGCTGTGCCTTGTAAAGGCAGCCACCACCGAGGGCTACCGCTATGTTTCCAGCCGGAACGAAAGCTTCAATCCCAAGACCCAAGGGCGCTTTGAGACCATCTTCCACGAGTCCGTTCTGGGGGTAGATTACGCCGGACATGTTGTGTTGGTAAAATGCTATTCCGGCATGGCCAATGCTGCCTGCGAGGTTTTTGACGCTTTACAGTGGAAAAACGTTGTCGGTACTCTTTCCGGTGATGACACCTTTTTAATTGTTGCGCGCTCGGAGCGCGATGCTAAAACCATTTGTTCGGAGCTGACCCGTTATGTGGGCAGAGATGACGTTAGGAGAACGAAGCCATGCTGAGCAGCCTGCAAATTGAAAATGTTGCCGTGATCCAGAAGGCAGAGGTGCACTTTGAACCGGGGCTGAATGTGCTGACCGGCGAGACCGGTGCGGGCAAATCCATCTTGATCGACTCCATCAATGCGATCCTTGGCAACCGCACCTCTAAGGACTTGGTGCGTACCGGGGCTGCAAAGGCGGTGATCCGCGCCGCCTTTGAGCAGGTGCCGCCTGTTGTGCTGGATAAGCTGGAGCAGTCCGGCTACGAGCGCTCCGAAGCACTGCTGCTCAGCCGTGAGATCACCGCCGAGGGCAAGAGCAGCTGCCGCATCAACGGAATGCCGGCTACGGCAGCCGTTCTGCGGGAGCTGTGCGGCGGTCTGATCAACATCAACGGCCAGCACGATTCGGTGGGTCTGCTCAACCCGGCGCATCATCTGGGCATTTTGGACGATTATGCGCAAAACCGCACTGTTTTTCAGGAGTACTATGCCCTGTACCGGGAGCTGGTGCGGGTCAAGCGGGAGCTGGATGCCTGATCACTGACGAGGCCGAAAAGCAGCGCAAGATCGACCTGTTGCAGTATCAGGTGCAGGAGATCGAGGATGCCGGGCTGACTGCCGGTGAGGAGCAGGCGCTGGAAAACCGCCGGAAAGTGCTGTCCAATGCGTCTGCCATCCGGGATCGTCTGGCGCAGAGCTATGCGCTACTTTCCGGCAGTGATGATGCCGCAGGCGCTGTGGATCTTCTGGGGGAAGCCTCCAACGCGGTGGATGCCGCTGCGCAGTTAGACCCTGCGCTTACAGCCGCCGCCGGGCAGCTGCTGGACTTATACTATAACGCCAAGGATGTGGCCGCAGATCTGATCGGGCGGCTGGACACCTACGACACCAACGATGCAGAACTGGACGAGGTGGAGCAGCGACTGGATCTTTTGTACCGACTGAAGCGCAAATACGGCAGCACAGTGGAGGACGTGATCGCTTTCGGGCAAAAGGCCCGGGAAGAGCTGGATAACATTCAGCATTCCCAGCAGCGCTATGATGCATTGCAGGCAGAAAAGCTGCGTCTTACACAAAAGCGCGGGAAAAGGCAGAGGTTCTGACCCAGACCCGACTGAAGGCCTTTGAGGAACTGAACACCCGCATTTCCGGCACGCTGGACTTTTTGAATATGCCGGGTGTACGTATGACCTTGCGGCATACCCGCGGTCCGCTGGCCAGCCATGGACAGGACAGCGTTGAATTCTACATCTCAACAAACCCCGGTGAAGCACCCAAGCCGCTGGCCAAGATCGCATCCGGCGGCGAGCTGAGTCGCATCACCCTTGCAATCAAGAATGCAATGGCCGATAAGGACGCCGTGCCTACCGTGATCTACGATGAAATCGACAGCGGTGTGTCCGGCAAGGCTGCCGGACGCATCGGCGAGGTGCTGCGTCAGAGTGCGCAAGGGCATCAGATCCTGTGCATCACCCATACGGCGCAGATTGCAGCACTGGCTGATTGTCATCTGCTCATCCAGAAAAATGTGTCCAACGAGCGCACCTATACCGAGATCCATCCGTTGGATGAAAATGGCCGTGTAGAGGCCTTGGCGCGCCTCATCTCCGGCGACCACGTTACCGAGCTTTCCCGCGCCAATGCACGGGAAATGCTGCAGGAGCGCAAGCACGGCGGATGATGCAGCGGAATGCATTTTTGCAGAAAGGACAGCTCTTGACAAGGCGGCGGTCTTGTGATAGAGTAGACAATGTTAATGGCGATGAAGGGAACAAGTACCCTGAAGTGTTCTGTCCAGAGAAGTCCCGGTTGGTGCAAGGGATCACAGAACGGCAGGGGAAATACCTCCCGGAGCCGCAGGCTGAATGCGTAAGGCTAGTAGCTGTGCCGCGTGCGAGCGTTAAAGACGCAGGAGTGTCGCTCTACTCTGGGGTGCGCACTCGTAAGGCCGTTTCCGTGAGGAAACGGCAAACAGAGGTGGTACCGCGAAGTTATATCGCCTCTGCCAAATTCATTTTTGGCAGAGGGCGTTTTTTTGTTTCCTCTGCCCCAAAAACAGGAGGTTTTTTCCATGACGCTGTACGAAGAACTGAAAGCCCGTGGTCTGGTAGCCAGATCACCGATGAGGAGATCATTGACCTGATCAACAACGGCAAGGCTACTTTTTACATCGGCTTTGACTGCACTGCCGACAGCCTGACTGCCGGTCATTTTCTGGCGCTGACCTGATGAAGCGCCTGCAGCTGGCTGGCAACAAGCCCATCGCCTGATTGGCGGCGGCACTACCATGATCGGCGACCCCTCCGGCCGCACCGATATGCGCAAGATGCTGACCAAGGACGATATCGCCCATAATGCGGCTTGCTTTAAGAAGCAGATGGAGAAGTTCATCGATTTCTCCGAGGGCAAGGCTCTGATGCTGAACAACGCCGACTGGCTGTTGGACCTGAACTATGTTGAGCTGCTGCGCGAGGTGGGCGCCTGTTTCTCCGTGAACAATATGCTGCGCGCCGAGTGCTATAAGCAGCGCATGGAGAAGGGCCTGTCCTTCCTGGAATTCAACTACATGATCATGCAGAGCTACGACTTCTACTACATGTTCCAGCACTACGGCTGCAATATGCAGTTTGGCGGCGACGACCAGTGGAGCAACATGCTGGGCGGCACCGAGCTGATCCGCCGCAAGCTGGGCAAGGATGCCTACGCTATGACCGTGACCCTGCTGACCGACTCTCAGGGCAAGAAGATGGGCAAGACCGCCGGCAACGCTGTCTGGCTGGACCCCAACAAGACCAGCCCCTTCGAGTTCTACCAGTACTGGCGCACGTGGGCGATGCCGATGTGATGAAGTGCATCCGTATGCTCACCTTCCTGCCGCTGGAGCAGATCGACGAGATGAGCACTTGGCAGGATCAGCGCCTGAACGAGGCCAAGGAGATTCTTGCCTACGAGATGACCAGCATGGTGCATGGCAAGGAAGAGGCCGAAAAGGCTCAGAATGCTGCCCGCGCACTGTTCAGTGGCAACGCAATGGATACCGAGCACATGCCCAGCACCCAGCTGACCGAGGCTGATCTGACGGACGGTGCCATCGGCATTCTGACCCTGATGGTCAAGGCCGGTCTGGCTGCTTCCAACGGCGAGGCTCGCCGTCTGGTAGTACAGGGCGGTGTGTTGGCAGACGGCGAAAAAGTCGCTGCTCCCACTGTCAGCTTTACCGCAGAACAGTTGGCCAAGGCATCGTCATTAAGAAGGGCAAAAAGATCTACCACAAGGTAACGCTGTAAAAGCATTATAAAATTTATGGGCCAGAAACGTCCGTAGGCGTTTCTGGCCCATTTTTTACATTTTAGCGCGCAACAGCTGCTGTCCGGCAGTCACCCGGCCGGAGAGCAAAGGCTCTATCCGTGCAAACCGGCTGCTGTTGGTCACGATCACGGGGGTGGTCAGCGTGTAGCCTGCCGCTGCAATGGCCTGCATATCGAACCGGAAGAGCAGCTGGCCCTTCTGCACATGGTCTCCAGTCTGTACAAATAGCTCATAGCCCTTACCCTTCAGCTCCACGGTGTCCATGCCAACATGAATGAGTACCTCCATGCCGTTGTCGCACAGCAAACTGATGGCATGATGGGTCTTGGCGATCTTTTTCACGATGCCGTCTGCGGGTGCTACCACCTCGCCGCAGCTGGGCTCAATAGCGCAGCCCTTGCCCAGCACCTCACTGGAGAACACAGGGTCCTTGATCCGGGTCAGTGCGCGGATACGTCCTGAGACCGGTGCATAGAGCAACTGCCCGCTGTCCGCAGGCGCAGCTTCCATTGCTGGGTCATCAGGGGCAAATAGCGCACTTTTCTCAAAATGTGCCAGCAGTCGCTGCCGGATGCTGTGCATAAGAGTAGCAGGTTCTTTCATTCCGTTTTTCCTTCTTTCGGCAGAGGAGCCGCCGTGGCGGTGTTTTTCTTGTCTCTACGCATTTCGCAAAAACAGGGCCGAAAGGGAAGCTGTCCCCTCGGCCCCGGCTTATGCTTTTACAGCTCGTATGCCTTTTTCAGTGCCTCATAGGCGGCGTCCTCGTTTTCCGCGTGGACGAGCAGAGAAATATCCAGATCGCTGGTGGTGATCAGCAGCACCTCAATACCGGCCATAGCCAGCGCATTCAGCGCCCGCGCAGCCACACCGCAGCTGGTGACCATATCCTCGCCGAACAGGTTCAGCTTGGAGTAACCCACACTGATCAGAGGAGAAGCCTTGGCGTCCTTATCCAGATTTGCTGCCGAGATTGCTTTCATCACCAGCGGCAAATCGCTGCTGGATGCGGTAAAGCTAAAATCAATGGTGGTGCCGTGGGGAGCGCTCTGGCTGATCATATCCACCACCACGCCGGTCTCTGCAAAGATATCCAGATACCGGGACAGACTGTTGCCCCGGAACACTACGTCCTGCACGCTGATCATCATCAGGTCGGTCTCGATATTGATCTTCGATACTCCGTACATAAAAAGTCCTCCGTTCTGCCCGGGTTGCCGGACAACGCTCAATCATTTCACATTTTTATGTAAGTGCTAAAAAGGATGCACTGATATTATTTTGCGCGATTTTTTGTATCCTGTCAAGGCTGAAATCAGAATAATTTGCCCGCACACCATGCGCTGCCGCCAATTCCTGCGTGTAATCGCGCAAAAGGTAGGTGCGCACATTGGTTTTTCCGGCATCATAATGGGTCACGGTGGGGTGCAGCTGCGGCGCAAGCACTTCACACTGCACCGAGCCGTTCGGCTGGGTGGTCTTTTGCAGCTGCAAGGTCAGGATCGCACCCACCAACTGATCCGGGTGGCTCTGGGTGCTGAGGAAATTGCCCAGCGAGAAGGCGACAAAACTTCTCCGCCCGTCCGCTGCGGTCAGCCACTGGGCATCCTGCAGCACATGCGGATGGGTGCCCACGATGACATCTGCGCCCCAGTCTGCCAGATTCTGCGCCAGTGTGCGCTGACTGTCCACGACGGCGTGGCTGTTCTCTACGCCCCAGTGCACTCCCACCACCACAAAATCTGCCTGCTGACGCGCCAAGCGCACCTGATGCTCGATCACATCGGTCTGGCTGGTGTAGATGACATTGGCTGTCATATTCTTGTTCTGGCGGATGCCGTTGGTGTGCTCAGTATAGGAGAGATAGGCGATGGTCACACCATTGACGGTTTGCAGCGGGATACGGTCGTAGTCCTCTTCGCCGCACCACAGACCGGTGGTGACTACATCCTCCGGCATGGACTCCCAGAATTGCAGAGTAGCCGCAATGCCGGACGCGCCTTATCATAGGTGTGGTTATTGGACAGGCTGAACACCCGCACCCCGGCACGGTACAGCGCCCGCGCACAGTCGCCGGGGGTGGAAAAGCATGGGTAGGTGGAGGGTGCAAGGGTGTCGCTGCAAAGGGTCTCCTGATTGATCCAGTTCACATCCTGTTTCGCATAGAAAGGAGCGATGTGCTCATAGCAGTAATCAAAGCTGTACTTTCCGTCTTCGCCTGCCCGGCGGGCGGCCTGATTATAAATGGGTGAATGGATCAGGTTATCTCCTGTTGCGGAAAACCGGATGGTTTCCACCACAGGCTGCGGTTCAGGTTCCGGCTCGGGGGTCACAACAGATGAAGTAGGGGATAACACCTCCTCCGGCGCTCGACGCCGCCCACCGGTACATCTTCTCCCGGCAGCCTTGTCCAGATCCCCAGACACAATGCTATCACGCTCACAGCCAGAACCGACAGCACCACCGCCTGGAGCGTTTGTTTTGGCCGCGCTTACGGGCAGCCGGACGCCGCCGCTTTAAAGGCTCCTGCTTCATCGTTCACCTCTTCTCCCAGCGTATGCCGGGGCAGCTC
>ENA-OQEN01000265-OQEN01000265.1-human-gut-metagenome-genome-assembly--contig:-NODE-265-length-22882-cov-5.492639_pt1 | contig 22882 bp, 25 predicted proteins | sample MGYA00242791_ERZ504627 | MGnify/ENA primary metagenome ERZ504627 (study PRJEB26092, sample SAMD00036316) | human gut metagenome | host: Homo sapiens | study: EMG produced TPA metagenomics assembly of... | reverse complement strand
GGCAGCGGCAAGACCCGGTTTTGGCTCAAGCCCAACCTTTTACAATGTCACAGTTCCTATGTGGTCACTGACCCGAAAGGTAGTATCGTGGTCGAGTGCGGGAACGCACTTCTGAAAAACGGCTACAAGGTCAGGATTCTGAACACCATCAACTTCAAAAAGTCGATGCACTATAACCCTTTCGCCTATATTCACAGCGAGAAGGATATTCTGAAGCTGGTCAACACCCTGATTACCAACACCAAGGGCGAAGGAAAAGGAGGCGATGATTTCTGGCTCAAGGCGGAGACCCTGCTTTACACGGCGCTCATCGGCTACATCTACTATGAAGCGCCGAAGGAGGAACAGAACTTCGCAACGCTTGTGGAATTCATCAATGCAATGGAGGTGCGTGAGGATGATGAAACCTTTGAAAATAATGTAGATATCGCATTCCGGGAGCTCGGCGAGCGTGACCCCAACCACTTCGCCGTGCGCCAATGGCGAAAATACAAGCTGGCCGCCGGCAAAACAGCTAAATCGATCAATATTTCCGCCGGTGCGCGCCTTGCTCCCTTTGACATTCAGGAACTTCGTGAGATCACCATGTATGATGAACTGGAACTGGATACGCTGGGCGGAACCAAAAAGGGCGATACCCAGAAGACTGTGCTGTTCCTCATCATGAGCGACACGGACAGCACCTTCAATTTCCTCATTTCCATGATTTACAGCCAGCTCTTCAATCTGCTCTGTGAAAAGGCGGATGACGAGTTCGGCGGGCGTCTGCCGATTCATGTGCGCTGCCTCATTGACGAGTGCGCCAACATCGGTCAGATTCCCAATCTGGAAAAGCTGATGGCGACCATCCGAAGCCGCGAGATTTCCGCCTGCCTGGTGCTTCAGGCACAGTCCCAGCTGAAAGCGCTGTATAAGGACAGCGCCGATACCATCATCGGCAACTGCGATACCTCACTGTTTCTGGGCGGCAAGGAGCCGACCACGCTGAAGGAGCTGAACCAGACGCTGGGCAAGGAGACCATCGATACCTTCAACACCGGCGAGAGCCGCGGGCGCGAGGTCAGCCACAGCCTGAACTATCAGAAGCTGGGCAAAGACCTTGCCACCGTGGATGAACTGGCCGTGCTGGACGGCGGAAAGTGCATCCTGCAGCTGCGCGGTGTACGCCCGTTCCTGTCGGATAAGTACGACATCACCAAGCACCCGAACTACAAATACCTGTCAGATGCGGACAAGCGGAATGAGTTCGATATCGAACGCTTTTTGTCCCGCAGGTTGAAGCCAAAACCGGATGAGTCTATGACGTTTACGACATCGACGCATCCGTGATGGACGCCGGTGAAACTGCCGGCGGATAAAGGAGGATATCAGATGAACGAAAAAAGACGCCGACTCCCGCTGCAAAGTCGGAACAGACGCAATCATCAAAATCAATTCAAAAATGAAAGGAGACGCCGGAATCGGGAGGTTTCAGCAACCATAAAGGCGCTGAAACAGTCGGTTCCGGCTTTTGCAATCCGGAGAAAACAGCATTATCAGTAATACTCCCGTAGGATTCCGGCAAATCGGAATATGGCATTTTTCAACAGCGCAGTAGGTGTTCTTCAGACTCTCGTTATCGCTCTGGGCGCAGGTCTCGCAATCTGGGGCGTCGTGAACCTCATGGAGGGTTACGGCAACGACAACCCCGGCGCCAAGAGCCAGGGCATGAAGCAGCTCATGGCGGGCGGCGGCGTGGCCCTCATCGGCATGACCCTTGTTCCCCTGCTTACCGGTCTTTTCGGTTAATCACCGCACAGCAAGACAGAAGTGAGTAAAATCCAGGCTTCCCCCTGCCATAGCGCAGGGGGAGCCGGAAAGGAGGTCGATGCCGATTGGATTTATTGCTCAACACGCTGACCGAATGGCTCAAGGAGCTTCTTGCCGGTGCGATAGCATCCAACCTGACGGGGATGGTGGACTCGGTGAATACGAAGGTCGGAGATATTGCGGCGCAGGTCGGTCAGACCCCGCAGGGCTGGAACAGCGGAATCTTCAGTATGATTCAGAACCTTTCCAACAACGTGATCCTGCCCATAGCCGGTATCATACTGGCGCTGGTCATGACCATGGAATTCATCCGCATCATCATGGATAAGAACAACATGCATGATTTCGACACCTGGTCGATTCTCATGTGGGTGTTCAAGACAGCCTGCGCCATTCTGATCGTGTCCAACACCTGGAATATCGTCATGGCGGTGTTCGATGTTTCTCAGACAGTGGTGAACAACGCCGCCGGCATGATCGTGGGCAATACGGATATCGAGCTTGTCACAGAGGGACTTGAGGAAACGCTGATGGCCATGGAGCTTTCCAGCCTGATCGGCCTGTGGTTCCAGTCCATGATCGTGGGCGTGACCATGCATATCCTGTCCATCATCATTATGCTTATCTGCTTCGGCAGAATGATCGAGATCTATCTGGTCACATCGGTTGCTCCGATCCCCATGGCCACCATGATGAATCACGAGTGGAGCCAGATGGGTCAGAACTATCTCAGAAGCCTGTTCGCACTGGCGTTTCAGGGCTTTTTAATCATCGTCTGCGTGGCAATTTATGCCGTCCTTGTGCAGAACATGGTCGTGGAGAGCGATATCTCCATGGCAATCTGGACGGTTATGGGCTACACCGTGCTGCTGTGCTTCACGCTGTTTAAGACCAGCTCACTGGCAAAGAGCGTGTTCAACGCACATTAAGGAGGTGGAATCAGAATGGCATATGTACCCGTACCCAAGGACATGAACGCAGTCAAAACCAAGGTCGCCTTCAACCTGACCAAGCGCCAGATCGTCTGCTTCGGCGGAGGGCTTCTGGTGGGGCTTCCGGTCTTTTTTCTCATCAAGGGACACGTCAGCAGCAGTACGGCAACACTTCTCATGGTGCTTGTCATGCTGCCTTTTTCATGTTCGCCATGTATGAGAAGAACGGACAGCCGCTGGAAAAGATCATCCGCAATATCGTGCAGGTCAGCTTTATCCGCCCGAAGGAGCGGCCATACAAAACCAACAACTTCTATTCTGCCGTAGTGCGGCAGGAAAAACTGGATAAGGAGGTACAGAAGATTGTCCAAGGCGAAAAAGCTCACAAGAGCGGAAAAGCAGCAGATTAACGCTGCCATTCAGAACGCCAGACGACAGGACAAAAGACACAAATCCGCGCAGGATTCCATTCCCTTTCAGCGCATGTTCCCGGACGGTATCTGCCGCGTGACCGATCATTACTACACCAAGACGGTGCAGTTCCAGGACATCAACTATCAGCTGAATCAGAACGAGGACAAGGCCGCCATCTTTGACGGCTGGTGCGACTTCCTCAACTACTTTGACAGCTCCGTGCGCTTTGAGCTGTCCTTTATCAATACGGCGGCAAACAAGGATACCTACTCGGAGCGCATCGCCATTCCGTTAAAGGGCGACAGCTACGACAGCATCCGCGCCGAATACACCCAGATGCTGAAAAATCAGCTGGCCAAAGGCAACAATGGCCTTATCAAGACCAAGTACCTGACCTTCGGCATCGAGGCCGATTCGCTGAAAAGCGCCAAGCTCCGGCTGGAGCGCATTGAGACCGATGTGCTGAACAACTTCAAGCGGCTGGGCGTTCAGGCTGACCCGATGAACGGAAAACAGCGTCTGGAGCTGCTCCACGGCATCTTCCACATGGACGAGCAGCAGCCTTTCCTGTTTGACTGGGACTGGCTGGCTCCCACCGGGCTTTCTGTGAAGGACTTTATCGCGCCCAGCTCCTTTTCCTTCCGGAACGGCAAAAACTTCACCATGGGCAGGAAAATCGGGCAGGTTTCCTTCCTGCAGATTCTCGCGCCGGAGCTGAATGACCGGATGCTGGCCGACTTTCTGGATATGCAGAGCAGTCTGATCGTGACCATGCATGTGCAGTCGGTGGATCAGGTCAAGGCCATCCGAACCATCAAGCGCAAAATCACCGATCTGCAGAAGATGACCATTGAGGAACAGAAAAAGGCCGTCCGCGCCGGATATGATATGGACATCATCCCCAGTGACCTGGCCACGTACGGCAATGAGGCGAAGAAGCTCCTGCAGGATCTGCAGTCCAGAAATGAGCGCATGTTCCTGCTGACCTTCCTGGTGCTGAACGTGGCGGAGACCAAACAGCAGCTGGAAAACAATGTGTTCCAGGCGGGCTCCATTGCCCAGAAATACAACTGTCAGCTGACCCGGCTCGACTTCCAGCAGGAGGAAGGGCTGATGAGCAGCCTGCCGCTGGGACTCAATCAGGTGGAGATCGAGCGCGGCATGACCACATCCAGTGTGGCGATTTTTGTGCCGTTTACCACGCAGGAGCTGTTTCAGAGCGGTAAGGAGGCGCTCTACTGCGGCATCAACGCCCTGTCCAACAACCTGATTATGGTGGACAGAAAGCTCCTCAAGAACCCCAACGGCCTGATTCTCGGCACACCTGGTTCCGGCAAATCCTTTGCCGCCAAGCGCGAAATCGCCAATGTATTCATGGTCACCGATGACGACATCATCATCTGCGACCCGGAATCGGAGTACGGCACACTGGTGGAGCGCCTGGGCGGGCAGGTCATCAAAATCTCGCCCACATCCAGCGACTACATCAACCCCATGGATCTGAACCTGAATTACAGCGACGATGAGAATCCGTTATCGCTGAAATCCGACTTCATTCTCTCCCTGTGCGAGCTGATCGTAGGCGGCAAGGAGGGCTTGCAGCCGGTGGAAAAGACCATCATCGACGCTGTGTCCGCATGGTCTACCGGGATTATCTGGCCGACCCCGTGCCGGAAAACATGCCGATTCTGGAGGATCTGTACAATGCGCTGCTGACACAGGAGGAAAAGGAGGCGCAGTACATCGCCACGGCGCTTGAAATCTATGTCACCGGTTCTCTGAACGTGTTCAATCACCGCACCAGCATCAACATCGAAAACCGCATTGTGTCCTTCGATATCAAGGAGCTGGGCAAGCAGCTGAAGAAAATCGGTATGCTGATCGTGCAGGATGCAGTATGGAACCGCGTGACCATCAACCGCGAGGCGCACAAATCCACCCGCTATTACATCGACGAGATGCACCTTTTGCTCCGCGAGGAACAGACGGCGGCGTACACGGTGGAAATCTGGAAGCGCTTCAGAAAATGGGGTGGCATTCCCACCGGTATCACGCAGAACGTCAAAGACCTGCTTTCCTCCCGCGAGGTGGAAAACATCTTTGAAAACTCCGACTATGTGTTCATGCTGAACCAGGCGTCCGGCGACCGGCAGATTCTCGCCAAACAACTGAATATTTCTCCCCATCAGCTCTCGTATGTCACCCACAGCGGTGAAGGCGAAGGGCTTCTTTTTTACGGCAGCACGATTCTTCCGTTTGTAGACCGATTCCCGAAGGATACGGAGCTGTACAGAATCATCACCACCAAGCCGCAGGAGCAGGCTGGATAAGAAAGGACGAAAAGATATGGAAAACAGGATGCAGATATTTCAGAATGAGGAGTTCGGAGAACTGCGGACGGTGCGAAAAAACGGCGATCCGTGGTTCGTCGGAAAAGATGTGGCAAAGGCTCTCGGATACAGTAATCCGAGAAAAGCATTATTGACCATGTTGATCCGGAGGACCGTTACTGCGGAGATGGGGTAACGATTCATGACTCCATCGGCAGAGAGCAACACCCCGTAGTCATCAATGAATCCGGGCTTTACAGCCTGATCCTCTCCAGCAAGCTGGAAAGCGCCAAGCGCTTCAAGCACTGGGTGACGAGCGAAGTTCTTCCCTCTATCCGCAGGCACGGAGCCTATATGACCGATGCGCTGCTGGAGCAGGCGGCAGGCAATGCCGATGTGGCGGCGCAGGTCGTGCGGGCGCTGTCGGAGGAACGGACCCTCAATAAAAAGCTGGCCGGGCAGCTGAAACAGGCTGAGGCGCAGCTGACCGTGGCACTTCCCAAGGCAGCGTATTTCGATGCACTGGTAGACTGCCCCGACTGCACCGGCATCCGGCTCACCGCCAAGGAACTGGGTGTTCCCCAGAGCATGTTCACGGCCTATCTCGTCAGGAAGAAATATGCCTACTATGACAGCAAAGGCATCATGCATCCTCACGCCCTTCCGTACCGCAACGGCCTGTTCGTTGTCCGTGAGTTTATCGCGCCCAACGGGCATCGCGGCACACAGATGCTGGTCACGCCCAGAGGCAAACAGGTATTCCTGGCAGAAAGGTCCGAGATCATCGGCTGAACAAAACAACAACCATACGAATCGAGGTGATGCACATGGCAAAACGCTCGCCCCGCCTTCTGTTTACAGAGGAGGAGCTGGAAACGCCGGAGCTTCAAAAGCCCATCCGAAAGGCGGAAAAAGCAGGCAAGAAGCTGGAAAAGGCTGAGAGCAGAATCCCCAAAAAGAAAATCGTTCAGAAACAGCGCGTCTATGACCCGAAGGAAAATCAGGTCGTGACGCGCCTTGTTTTTGAGGAGACCGAGAAAAAGCGCCCGTCCAAACTCACGCATGCCGCAGCGGCCACTCCGCTCAATGCGGTTTCGGCAGCATCCCACCGGGAACTGCATGAGGACGCGGACGGCAGCGTTTCCGCATCGGTCTCCCATGAGGTCATCAGCAGCGCCGAGGGCGGTATCCGCACATTGGATACCGCCCACCGCACATTGCAGGATAAACCCTATGCCAGAGCGCTGAAAGCAGAACGCGCCGCCGACCGGGCCAATCTGAAGGCGCTGTATAAGGAGGCGGAGCTTCAGAATCCGGAATGGGGCGCAAGCCCGGTCTCCCGGTTCCAGCAGAAGCGCGCCATTAAGAAAGCCTATGCCGAGGCCAAGGCCGGAAAGGCTGCGGACAACACGGTCAAGGCATCCGAGGCTGCGGCCAAAGCCGTAAAGAAAACCGGTGAGGAAACCTCCAAAGCCGTTCAGTTTGTCGCCCGGCACAAAAAAGGCTTTGTGATTCTCGGCGTCATCGGAATGATGTTTCTGTTTGTTTCCGCTGTGATGTCCAGCTGTTCCGTGATGATGAGTTCGCTCACATCCTCCGGCGTGCTGACCACTTATCCCAGCGCCGATGCGGATATGCTGGCGGCGGAGGCACAGTATCTGGCGCTTGAGGCAGAGCTTCAGGAGTATCTGGACAATTACGAAAGCACCCATGATTACGACGAATACCATTTTGACCTGGATGAGATCGAACATGACCCCTATGTGCTGATTTCCATGCTGACGGCGCTCCGGAGGGAGAATGGACGATTGATGAGGTGGGCGACCTGCTTCAGACTATCTTCGACCGCCAGTACACGCTGACGGAGGATGTGCAGGTTGAAACCCGCTACAGGACGGAGACCCGCACCGGCTATTACACGGTTACAGACCCGGAGACCGGCGCGACCAGCATCGAGACATACGAATATGAAGTGCAGGTTCCCTACGATTATTACATCTGTACGGTGACGCTGGAAAACTTCAATCTGTCCCATCTGCCGGTCTACCTGATGGATCAGGATCATCTGTCCCTGTATGCCTCCTATATGTCTACGCTGGGCAACCGGCCCGATCTGTTTGCCGGTTCTTCCTACGTTGACCGCTATTACGGCGACCAGTACCGGTACGAAATCCCGGCGGACGCGCTTGAGGATGAACAGTTCGCGGCCATGATTCAGGAAGCGGAGAAATACCTGGGCTATCCGTATGTCTGGGGCGGCAGCTCGCCCAGCACCAGTTTTGACTGTTCCGGCTTTGTCAGCTGGGTCATCAATCACTGCGGTGTGGGCTGGAATGTGGGGCGGCTTGGTGCCGAAGGACTGCGGAATATCTGTTCCTATGTTTCCCCGGCCAACGCCAAACCGGGCGACCTGATCTTCTTTGAGAAAACCTACGACACTTCCGGTGCGTCGCACGTCGGCATCTATGTGGGCAACAACATGATGATCCACTGCGGCGACCCCATCCAGTACACGAGTATTGATACGAACTACTGGCAGCAGCACTTCCTGCAGTTCGGAAGGCTGCCCAGCCCGTAAGAAAGGAGAAGTATGAACCCGAAAATTGAAAAGCTGAAGGCAGAGAGAAGCAGGAATACCGAAAAGATTTCCGACCTTCAGAACCGCAACCGCAAGCTCTCCGAGCAGATTACGAAGCTGGAGAACAACGACATCATCGGCATGGTGCGCGAGATCGGCATGACGCCGGAGCAGCTGGCCGCGCTTCTGAGCGGCAGGACTGCGGATGTGCCCGGAACCGAAGATCCCGATGAACACGAGGAAACGGAGGAATATGAACATGAGAACTAAAAGGATGCTTCGCAGGGGGCTGACCGCACTGGCGGCAGCGCTTGCCATGATGACGGCGCTGGCAGCTCCCGCCTTTGCCTACACAGGAGATTCTGCGGACAGCACAGCAGAGACTGCTGCACAGCAGTCCTCCGCCAGTCAGACTGCCGTTCAGACAGAGAGGATAGGAACGGTGACAACCAACGGCGGCAGGCTGAATCTGCGTGACGGAGCCAGCACCAGCTACAATATCATCGGCCAGCTTCCCTGCGGCGATACCGTCACGGTGATCGGCGAAGAAAACGGCTGGTACAAAGTCATCGTGCCCGAAAAGGAGGGCTATGTATACGGTGGCTATCTGAAGGTCAGCGAGGGTACGGTTATTGCCGGTGATAATGTTGATACAAGTTCAACCGGAACCGGAAGTACCGGGGATACAGATTCCGGAACCCCGCTGACGCCCGACGGCAACCTGGAGCTTGTGGATGACGTGTACCAGACCTCGGACGGAAAGCAGTTCATCACGGTGCAGTCCAAAAATGACAACACCTTTTACGTCGTCATCGACCGGAATAAGAACGGTGAAAACGTCTATTTTCTGAATCTGGTGGACGAGGCTGACCTGATGGCGCTGATGCAGGACGGCGAGGTTACGGTCAAATGCACCTGTACCGACCGCTGTGAAGCCGGTGATGTGGACTTGAACTGTCCGGTCTGCAAGGCCAATCTGACGGAATGCACCGGTACGGTCAAGGAGGAACCGGAACCTACCGTTGCTCCGGAGGAGCCGGAAGAACCGGAGTCTGAAAAGAGCAGTTCCGCGCCTCTGCTTCTCCTGCTGCTGATCGCCGGTCTTGGTGCAGGCGGTGCTGTGTACTGGTTCAAATTCAGAAAGCAGAAGCCCGATACCAAGGGCCCCGATGATCTGGATGACTACGACTTCGGCGATGATGACGAAGATGATGAGGAGGAATACGTCATCGAGGACGACCAGCCGGAGGAAACAGATGAAGTGTAATGGTGCAGACCGCATCTGCGCTAATCAGAGAAAGGAAGGATAACGATATGAAGCTTGTGATTACCGAAAAGCCATCTGTGGCCAAATCCATTTCTGCCGTCCTTGGCGCTGACAAGCGCCGGGACGGTTATTGCGAAGGAGGAAATTTTCTCGTTTCCTGGTGCTTCGGCCATCTGGCGGAGCTGGCTTCCGCCGAAGTGTATGACGAGGCGTATGCGAAATGGAGCCGCGAACAGCTCCCCATCATTCCGGAAAGCTGGCAGTACAGCGTCGGGCGCGATAAGAAAAAGCAGCTGGATCTGCTGACGGAGCTGATGCGCCGCTCAGATGTGACGGAAATCGTCAATGCCTGCGATGCAGGACGCGAGGGCGAGCTGATTTTCCGCACTGTTTATCTGCTGGCAGGCTGCGTGAAACCCGTGAAGCGCCTCTGGATTTCTTCCATGGAGGATGCGGCAATCCGCGAGGGCTTTGCAAACCTGCGCGACGGCAGCGAGTACGACCATCTCTATGATGCTTCGCTTTGCAGAAGCAAGGCGGACTGGCTGGTGGGCATCAACGCTACCCGGCTTTTCTCGGTGCTGTATCACCGCACGCTGAATGTCGGACGCGTGGTGTCGCCTACGCTGGCGCTGCTGGTACAGCGGGAAGCGGAAATCAAGGCATTTCAGCCGGAGCTTTTTTATACGGTGAAGCTGGACGCCGGTGATTTCACGGCAACCAGTGAAAAGCTGAAAAACAAGCCGGATGCGGAAAATCTGAAATCCGCCTGCACAGGAGCGCCGGCAGTGATCCGCAGCGTGGAGCAGAAAGAAAAATCTGAAAAAGCCCCTGCGCTCTATGACCTGACAACGCTCCAGAGAGATGCCAACCGCATCCTGGGCTTCACCGCTCAGCAGACGCTGGACTACCTTCAGTCCCTGTATGAGAAAAAGCTCTGTACCTATCCGCGAACCGACAGCCGCTTCCTGACGGACGATATGGAAAGCGGGGTTCCGGCCGTCGCTGCCTGCGCCGCCGGGATTCTCGGCGTATCGGTCGGAGATGTATCTGCAAAGCAGGTCTGTGATAGCCGTAAGGTTTCTGATCACCATGCCGTCATTCCCACGATGGTTGCCGGAGAAGCTGAACTCTCTGCGCTGACGGCCGGGGAGCGCGAGGTTTTGAAGCTGGTTGCCCGTCAGGTGCTGATGGCGGTCAGTGCGCCGTATTCCTATCTGGAAACGGTAGTAACTGTTGAATGCGGCGGGCAGGTATTCACCGCAAAGGGAAAAACGGTGCTGAACACCGGCTGGAAAAGCTATGCGGCGGGCGAACAGAAGGAAAGGGTACTCCCTCCGATGACGGAAGGACAGTCCATTGACAGTTTTGATGTTTCGCTGGAGGAAGGAAAGACAAAGCCGCCTGCCCGATACACCGAGGATACGCTGCTTTCCGCCATGGAAAATGCCGGGGCGAAAGAGATGCCGGATGATGCCGAGCGCAAGGGGCTGGGCACACCCGCCACCCGCGCCGGGATTCTGGAGAAGCTGGTTTCCTCCGGTTTTGTGGAGCGAAAGAAGAATAAAAAGGCGGTCAGCCTGGTTCCGCAGGACATCGGTATCTCCCTGATCACGGTGCTTCCGGAACAGCTTCAGTCTCCGCTTCTGACTGCGGAATGGGAGAACATGCTGAAAGAGATCGAGCGCGGCGAGCTCTCCCCAGAGGCGTTCATGGAGCAGATCAGCCGCATGGTTTCCAAATTGGTGCGCGACTACGAACCTGTGAGCGGTGCAGAGGTGCTGTTCCCGTCAGGACGCCCGGTGGTTGGAAAATGCCCTCGCTGCGGCGGTCCGGTTACGGAGAGCAAGACCGGCTTTTTCTGTGAGCGCCGCGACTGCCGCTTCGGACTCTGGAAGGACAACCGCTATCTGTCCGCAAAGCACATCATTCTGACAAAAAAGATGGCGGAGGCGCTTCTGAAGGATGGAAAAACTTTTGTCAGCGGCATGTATTCCGAAAAGACCGGAAAAAGCTATTCCGCCTACCTCGTACTGACGGACGACGGGCAGAAATCCAGCTATGCTCTGGAGTTTGACAGGGAGAAAACCGGCGCATGAAGCTGAGCCCCGCAGAACGCGAAACGATCATCCTGTTTTCCGATGCAGACGATACCGCCAGCGTCTACACCTATGACAGGAGGCTGATTAAAAAGCTGGACGCCCTTTGCAAAAAATGTCCGGAAGAAGTGTATGAGGAGAAAAAACGCTCCTCTGCCGGTGCGAAAAGCTATATTGTGCCGAAAAGCTGTGTTTCCGTCCGTGAGCCGTTTTCCAGAGCGCGGCGCGAGGCGGCCAGCAGGCGTGCAAAGGAGGCCGGCACCGTCCCGCCGGACAGAAGTAAAGGCCGCGATTCGGACGAATAATGCAGGGAGATAGGCGCAGGGCTTCGGCTCTGCGCCCTGTTTCCCGGAAAGGATGGTATATGGCAGAAAAACAGAGCAGCCGGGACAGGCTGAAGGAGATCACGGCGAGTATTGAGGACGGCATCAAAGAGCTGTTCCAGTCGGAGAGCTATGCGCAGTATCTTCAGACCATGAGCCGGTTTCACCATTACAGTGTAAACAATCAGGTGCTGATCCACATGCAGAAACCGGACGCCACGCTGGTGGCGGGCTTCAACAAATGGAAGAATCAGTTCGGCAGAAATGTCATCAAGGGAGAACACGGCATAAAAATCATTGCCCCGACTCCCTTCAAGAAGAAAATCGAGCAGGAAAAGCTCGACCCGGATACGCAGCTTCCCATGCTGGATGCGGACGGGAAAATCATTACGGAGGAAAAGACCATCCAGATTCCCATGTACAAGCCGGTGACGGTGTTCGACGTTTCGCAGACCGAGGGCAGGCCGTTGCCTCAGCTGGCCCATGACCTGTCGGGCAATGTGGCGAATTACGATGTGTTCATGGAGGCGCTGCGCCGCTCCTCTCCGGTTCCCATTTCCATTGAGGTAATGGGCGGCGGTATGGACGGTTACTTTGATCTGGAGCATCAGGATATCGCCATCCGCAAAGGCATGAGCGAGGTGCAGACGGTATCTGCGGTCATACATGAGATGGCGCACGCGCTGCTTCACAATCGAACCAAAGATACTGAGGAGAAAACACCAGAACTCTCCCGCAGTACCGAAGAGGTGCAGGCGGAAAGCATCTCCTATGCAGTGTGCGCCTATTACGGCATCGCCACCGGTGATAACAGTTTCGGCTATATCGCGTCCTGGTCAAAGGATAAAACCCTGCCGGAGCTGCGGGAAAGCCTGGAGGTGATCAGCAAGACCGCCGACGGCCTTATCAACGATATCGACCGGCACTATGCGGAAATCCTGAAAGAGCGCGAGGCGGAGCTGATTGCTGCTGAACCTGCCATGGCGATGGAGCGCCTTTATGCCGTGGATGACCGGTATCTTCATGTTCAGCGCACGGACACCGGCGTGGATTACACGATTTACGATAAGGCATCCATGAAGGAACTCGACGGCGGTCAGCTGGATATGGAGATCAGCACGCTGGCCGAATCGGCACTGGAAATCTGCAACTCCCATGGAATCGGCAGAACGCCCCGCTTCAGGTTGCGGACATCGGGATACTGGATGAATTGCAGGCCGCGCAGGATGCGGTGATTGCCATTGAGCCGCCTGTGCAGGAAAACCCGGAGCCGGAGACGGATACTCCGGCTGACCCGGCAATTTCCGTGGAGGCGCGGAACGCTTACGGCTATACGGATGATGCGATGCTCCCGCTGACAAAGGAACGCGCCATGGAGCTGTTTGAACGCGATGTGCCGGTATATCTTCTCTATGGGGGCAATACCGAGGCGATGGCTTTTGAACAGACGGAGATTCTGAATCATGACGGCATTTTCGGCATTGACCGCGCAGACTGGGAGGCGGTAAAGGAGCAGTTTCCTGTCGCCACGGAAAACAGATGGCAGAAAGCTTCCAGCAGAATCCGGCAGACAGCTACTGCATTTATCAGCTCCGCAGAGATCCGGAACTGGCCGAGCTTCGCTTTATGAATTCTCAGTATCTCCGGGAACATGGTCTTGAGCCTGCATTTGACCATTATGAGGCGGTTTATTCCGGCTCTCTTCCGTCTGACGGCAGTACAGAAGCCCGCCTGGATGACCTGTACATGAAGTTCAACACTGCCCACCCGCAGGATTTTACCGGGCACAGCCTGTCTGTCAGCGACATTGTTGTCTTAAAGCAGCAGGGTGCGGTAAGCTCTCATTATGTGGACAGCGTGGGCTTTGTTCAGTTTCCGGCGTTTCTTCCGGACAATTACCTGAAAAATGCGGAGATGTCCATGGAGGACGATTACGGGATGATCGACGGCATCATCAACAACGGTCCAAAGGAACAGCCGGAGACCAAACCCAAGGCTCCCGATTTATCGGCTCTGTTTGAAGCAGCCAGACAGGTCGTTCAGGAAGATAAGCAGGTTTCTGAACCGGGCAAAAAGCCTTCCGTGTTGGCAATGCTCCATGCACCCGCGCCGTCCAGAAGCGAAAAGACCGCGCAGACGAAAAGCGCAGAAAGGGATCTGATATGATGAATTTCACCAATGACGAGATGAATCTGATGTGCATCTACAGCGCCGGCAGCAGCCGCACCGGCCTGATACAGAAGCTCACGGAAATGAAGAAGTACCTGGAACGCGACGAGGTGCAGCTGTTGTCGCTGACCGAATCAACGCTTACAAAACTGGCAACAATGACCGATGAGGAGTTCGGGCAGCTGGAGCTCTACCCCGATTTCGATATCTGATTCTATTCCGAAAAAAGGTGCAGGCGCACCGGATTTCGGAATACGGCTTGATTCCTATTTCAGATTTTTGCGGGAAACCGCAATCTTTCGTAGACCGGTTGTAAAATGACTTCGCGCGTGGTATAATACTATTGCGGATAATTGCAGTAAACCGCAAAAATCCGCAATAGGAGGTGCGCTGCATGGAAATTAAAAGAGACCGTTACCTGAATCTGCTGATCAGCAAGAAGCATAACGGATTGATTAAAGTGATAACCGGCATGAGGAGATGCGGAAAATCTTATCTTCTGTTCACTCTCTTCAAGGATTACCTGCTTTCAGAAGGAATAGAAAAAAGCCACATCATTGAGATTGCGTTTGATGCTTATGAAAACAAGCAGTACCGCGATCCCGATGTGCTCTATCCTTACCTGAAGGAGAAGATCAAAGACGACGGCATGTATTATGTGCTGCTTGACGAGGTGCAGCTGCTTGGGGAATTTGAGGCAATCCTGAACAGCCTGACCCGAATGAAAAATGTGGATGTGTATGTGACCGGAAGTAATGCCCGCTTTCTCTCCAAGGATGTGATCACAGAGTTCAGAGGACGCGGCGATGAAGTGCATATGTACCCACTCAGCTTTGCGGAATTCATGTCGGTTTATCCCGGCACGAAGCAGGATGGTTGGAATGAGTATATGCTGTACGGCGGTCTGCCGCTGGTGCTGAGCTTTACCACTCCGGATCAGAAAATCGCGTTTCTGAAATCTCTCTTTGAGGAGACCTATATTTCGGATATTGTCGGAAGGCACAACATCCGAAACAAGGCGGAGCTGGAAGAGCTTCTGAACATTCTATCCTCCGCAATCGGTTCGCTGACAAACCCTGAAAAACTTGCCGCAACCTTCCGGTCGGTCAAGAACAAGAAAATCAGCAGCAATACGATCAAGAAGTATATTGATTATCTCTGCGATTCCTTCCTGATCGACAGCGCTGTCCGGTATGATGTAAAAGGCAAAAAATACATTGATACCCCGGTGAAATACTACTTCACCGACATGGGGCTGAGAAATGCCCGCCTGAATTTCAGACAGCTGGAAGAAACGCACAGCATGGAAAACATCATTTTCAATGAGCTGAAAATCCGCGGCTTCAATGTGGATGTGGGTGTTATCATGCAGTATGATACCAACGAAAAGGGCAACAGCATCCGCAAACAGCTGGAAATTGACTTCGTCTGCAACAAAGGCTCCAAACGCTACTATATCCAGTCGCTTACGCGATTCCGGATCAGGCGAAGATGGAGCAGGAACAGCGTTCTCTGATGCTGACCGGAGATTTCTTCAAGCGAATTATCATCACCAAGGATACTCCGGCACCGTATTATAATGAGAATGGTGTCCTGATTATGAGCGTCTATGATTTCCTGCTGAATGAAAACAGTCTGGATATTTAAGACGATGGGAAAGAGCAATAAGGTCTGCCCGAACTGCGGACGAAAGATGAAACAGCAGTTCATCGGCCTGCAGCATTGCAAATGCGGGATGAGCTGGAAAAAAGATATTGCTTTTTTGAACGGACGCCGGATATGGTGTTCGGACTCCGGCACAATGCGCCGGGTAAAAAGCCGCGCCGGATGATTGAGATCAGACGGAAAAACTGAATACAATTCAAATCGGGAGCGTCCATGGCATGTGGGCGCTCTTTTCTTTTGGAAAGGAGACGTGATCTATGGCAAGCAAATTGCAGGAGTACCGAAGAATGTCGGAAGAAGCTCAGCGGCAGCTGACCGGAAGCCTGGAGCGCTGGCAGTCCTTCCTCGCCACCGCGTCGAGGCTGTACAAATACCCGTATCACGAGCAGGTCATGATCCATGCCCAGCGCCCGGACGCAACCGCCTGTGCGGAGTTCGACGTCTGGAACAATACGATGCGCCGGTATGTGCGGCGCGGTTCTAAGGGCATCGCGCTCATCGATACCAGCGGCGACCGCGAGCGACTGCGCTATGTGTTTGATGTTTCGGATACCGGCACCCGACCCAATTCCAGAAGTCTGAACCTGTGGGAACTGCGGGAGGAGCACATTCCGGCTGTGTCTTCCATGCTGGAGAAAAACTACGGCGTTCCGGCAGGCGAAAGCCTTGCCGTTCAGCTGGAGGCTGTGGCCTCTCAACTGGCGCGGGAATACTGGGAGGACAACCGAAGGGATATCCTCGGCATCCTTGAGGATTCTTTTCTGGAAGAGTATGATGAATTCAATGTAGGAGTGGCCTTCCGGAATGCCGCAGAGGTCAGTATCAGCTATTCCCTGATGCTGCGCTGCGGTCTGGAGCCGGAAAACTACTTTGAACACGAAGACTTTATGAGCGTTTTCGATTTCAATACCCCGGAAACGGCGGGCGCGCTGGGAACGGCAGTGAGCGGCATCAATCAGCAGGTGCTGCGGGAAATCGGAGCGACCATCCGAAACTATGAACGCGAACAGATCGCGGAAAGGAGCATGGCATATGAAAATGACGTACAGGCAGAACGGGGATTATCTGATCCCGGACATCAGACTGAGCGAGCAGGAGGATACACCATCGGGAAGTACGGGCAGATGCGGAAACAGTACCTGAAGGAGCATCGCCCGATTCTGTGGAACCGACTGGTGCTGTCGGAGCAGTTGTATCCGCACCTTCGGGAGATCGACGGGACGGCGCACCGGAGACTGGACGAGCTGATGCCGCAGATGGCGAAGCAGGCCGGCGTGACGGAAGAACTGAAGCGCAGGGACCGCTGAAATGGGCGGGCATGATGAATACGCTGAAGGCGCAGGCCGAGGAGATCATTCTGAACGAGCTGGTGTACAATTAACAGCCGATGAGCTGGAGCCTCCGGAAGAACTGAATAACGGATATCCTGCCGGGACAGAGTTTGAACAGCTTTCTCTGAACCTTTTCCTCTCGGAACAGGAGCAGATATCCCAAATTGATGAAGCGGATCGCACAACCGAAGTGCTGTCCGCTTTTTCTTTTGCCCAGACAGAAATCGACGATATGCTCCGTTTCGGCAGCAATACCAGCCACGCCAGAGAGCATATCGCGGATGCGTTCCAGAAGCAGAAGCCGATTGAGGAAATCGCGGCGCTGCTGCAAAGGGAATTTCATGGCGGCTACGGCATCCGGGGTGAACACGGCGATTATGCCGCGTGGTATGACGGAGACGGCATTCATCTGCACAAAGGCCGTGAGGCCAGATATGCCGCTGATTCTCAGGTCATTACATGGGAGGCTGCGGCAGAAAGAATCGGACAGATGCTGGAAGAGGGCAGCTTTGCTTCCAATGTGGAGCTCGCCGAGGCTGGTGGGCGTGTCCGCTCTGAACTGGCGCAGAGCCTGCTCTATCTGAAGCATGACCTGAGTGAGGAAGCAAACCGGGTTGGCTACTTCTCCTCCATGGACGATCTTCCTGCCGGTTATCCGGACGCCACCGCAGCGCTTGCGGAGAAGATGGAGGACAATGCTTTTGCCGATACGCTTCGTGGCGAATTCTTGGCATTCCTGAATGATTACGCGGAAAACAGAGGACTTCTGCGCTTTCATTATCACCGAATGGATGAGCTGTGGCAGGGCATCAGGGATATCTCCGCCGAGCGCCGGGTATATCCGGACGGGCCTGCCGATCTTGCAGAACCGCAGGGCTTTATCACGGAGGATGAAATCAGCGAAGCGCTTGCCGGCGGCAGCTCTGTGGCGGGCGGCAAGGGTAGAATCTATGCCTTTTTTACCGCAGACCACACCATAAAGGAAAAAGCAGATTTTCTGAAGCAGGAGTACGGCATCGGCGGGCGCTCTCACGCACTGTCCGGGGCTGACCATTCCTCCGAAGATCACAGTGCCAAGGGTATCCGGCTGACCAAAGGCGGATGTGCCCCTGTAGAGCTGAACTGGACGAAGGTTGCCGAGCGTGTGGATTCCCTGATTCGGAAAGACCGGTATCTGACTCCGAAGGAACAGGAGCTGTATCAGCAGAACCTGCGGCGCAATTCCATCTACAACACCTATAACGAGGTAAAGCACGACCATCCTGATGATATGGTGCTGTTCCAGGTGGGTGATTTCTTTGAACTGTACGGCGAGGATGCAAGGCAAGCCTCCGAGCTGCTGGACATTCGCCTGACCACCCGGAACATCCCCGGAGTGGGGCATGTGGAAATGTGCGGCGTACCGTCCATGCTCTCGATGGGTATGTGGAGCAGCTGCGGGCGCACTTTGATGTGACCATATCCGCAGCCTCGGAGGACAGCAAAGAGCGTAGCGTTTATACCTTACGGGCGTTTGCACAGGAGATTGACCTGTCCCGCTACGACGTCGGATACGGCGCTATGGGGAACGGTGTGACGGTCTGGAACCGGAAAGAGACAGAACACGGTGATTACAAGACCATCGCCCATATTGACCCGGACAGGACGGTAAAATTCTACGATGACAGTCTGCCGGATGCGATAAAGGAACAGATTCAGCGGTTTGCGGACACCTCCGAGATGACCATCTCAGCAACTCAGGACGCATCTGTTTTTTCTGTGCCCCCTGCGGGAAAAGAACCCGTATTGGAGGCTGAACCGGCTGCTGTGCCGAAGCCTGTCACAGCCGATGAAATCAGCGATGCACTCATCCGCTGGAACGGCAGCTTTGAAAGCAAATCCCGCGTCAACGACTATATGCTGGCGCATGGGCGGGAGCGCGGAGCTGCCGTATGGCTGAAAGATGAGTTTGGCGGCGCGGATATCTTTTCTGTTGTTACCGACCATGGAACGCTGGAATTGCCGTGGGCGAAAGTGCAGCGTCAGCTGGGGATTCTGGTGAATGACGGACGCTTCTTTACCGAGGCAGACCGGATGCTGGCGCAAGCGGAACAGATTGCCGCGCAGAGTGAGGTCGAACCTTATGAACGCTTTGCTGTCATTGAAACGGACGAAGGCTATGGCATTTGGGACGATCTGCACGACGGCCTCTATGTGGACGAGGACGGCGTGACTGCCGACTTCGATTCCGAATGGGTGGCGGAGAACTATCTGCTCGAACTGAAAGAGAAAATTGCCCAGCGGGAAGCTGCCGAATGGGAGTATGTGGAGCGCTCCAAATATGAGGCGCAGACCGAGGGAAACGATGCGGTGGATGTGCCCCCGGGTATCGCTTCGCCGGAGAAGGCGGAGCCTGCGGAAATGGAGTCTGAATCCCATTTTCAGGACGATAACGACCTGATCGGCGCGGAGCTGACACTGGACGGCAGACGCTTTGCGGTGGATGATGTCAGGGATGGCCGAGCTCCCTGCGGGATATCACATTCCAGGACGGAACCGGTTTTCCCATCTTCCGCAACGAACCGGTTGAGACCGTGCGCGGGATTCTCTTCCCAGAAAAGACGACGGTGCCCCAAGTGAATCTGGAGGCGGAACTGACTGAAGCGGAGCTTGCCCTGATGCGTCCGCAGCTGGACGCGGCAGGGATCGACTACCTGGTTGCCAATGCCGGGTACAACAGACGAACCATCAGCTTTTCCTCCCAGCATTACCGGGAAGTACAGGATATGCTGGACGCCCTGCCTGAGGAACTGGAACAGCCCCGCTTTACCGTGGAGCTGACTTCCGATGCTTTTGAAGAGCCGTTCATCATCCGGGACAATTCCGTGCCGGAGGGACGGGACGGACAGTATTATGATGTGGGCGGCATCTATCAGACGTTTCGTTCACAGCAGGAAGCGCAGAAATACGCCGACAGGCTGAATGGTAAGGAACCATTTGAACAGCCGCAGATGACTTCCGAGACCAAGGCAATTTACCCCGGCGAGCAGACCGGGCTTCCCTATGACATCGTTACAGAACGGCTGCGCGCGGAGCCGGAGCATACGCCGCCCGAACCGGAGGTCAGCCCAGATGATGCTATCAATGCAAATCCGGTTTCCGTACAGATCGGCGGCGAATGGCAGACATTTCCCAACGCCGGTGCGGCAGAACAGGCGATGTACGAAGAATACAGGGCGCAGACCCACAGGAACGCCCAGAACTTCCGCATCACGGATTCTGACCTGGGTGCAGGCGGTGCCAAGACCAAGTATCAGGCAAACATCAGCGCCATCCGGCTGCTGAAACAGCTGGAAGCCGAAGGACTTCAGGCTAGCCCCGATCAGCAGGAAGTGCTCTCCCGGTATGTGGGCTGGGGTGGTCTGGCAGACGCCTTTGACCCGGAGAAGGAAAACTGGCGCGCGGAATATGCGGAACTGAAGGAGCTTCTCACACCGGAGGAATACGAGGCGGCAAGAGCCTCCACGCTGAACGCCCACTATACCAGTCCCACCGTCATTCATGCCATATATGAGGCGCTGGAAAACATGGGCTTTGAATCGGGCAATATTCTGGAGCCCAGCATGGGCGTCGGGAACTTCTTCGGCTGTCTGCCCGAATCCATGCAGAACAGCAGGCTCTACGGCGTAGAGCTGGACAGCATTACCGGGCGGATTGCAAAGCAGCTTTATCCCAAAGCGGACATTACCGTGGCAGGATTTGAAACCACCGACAGACGGGATTTCTATGACATCGCCATCGGCAACGTGCCGTTCGGGCAGTATCAGGTCAATGACCGGGCTTACAACAGGCTCGGTTTTTCCATTCATGACTATTTCTTTGCCAAGACGCTGGATCAGGTGCGCCCCGGCGGCGTGATCGCCTTCGTCACCAGCCGCTATACCATGGATAAGCAGTCCCCGGAAGTCCGCAGGTACATCGCGCAGCGGGCAGAGCTGCTGGGCGCAATCCGTCTTCCCAATAACGCCTTCAAAGCCAATGCGGGCACGGATGTTGTCTCTGATATCATCTTCCTGCAGAAGCGGGACTGTCCCATCGAGATTGAACCGGACTGGGTACATCTGGGGCGGAATGAGGACGCTTTGCCATCAACAGCTACTTTGTGGAGCATCCGGAGATGATTCTGGGACGCAGTCCTCCGAGAGCACCCAGTACGGCAGACAGGATTTCACCGTAGAGCCCATCGAAGGGCTGGAGCTTGCCGATCAGCTTCACGACGCGGTGAAGTACATCCGCGGCACCTATCAGGCGGCGGAACTGCCGGAGCTCGGCGATGACGAGGCGCTTTCGGGCAGCATTCCCGCAGACCCGAATGTCAAAAACTACAGCTATACCGTTGTGGACGGAGAGGTCTACTACCGGCAGAACAGCCTGATGAGCGACCGGCGCTGAACGCGACCGCTTCGGAGCGCGTCAAGGGGCTTGTGGGACTGCGCGACTGCCTGCACCACCTGATCGATCTACAGATGGACGCTATGACCCCGGACAGCGCAATCCGGCAGGCCCAGGCAGAGCTGAACACGCTCTATGACAGCTTTACCTCAAAATACGGCCTTATCAACAGCCGCGCCAATGCGCTGGCATTTCAGGACGACAGCTCCTACTACCTGCTGTGTACGCTGGAGGAGCTGGACGAGGAAAAACAGCTGAAGCGCAAGGCGGACATCTTCACCAAGCGCACCATCAAACCCCATGAGGTCGTGACCTCCGTAGATACCCCGTCTGAAGCACTAGCACTATCCATCTCCGAAAAAGCCTGCGTTGATCTTGAGTATCCATGACAGGTTTCCTTTCCGGCATCAGATGTGCCACTTTGTTTTATGATGGTTGAAACGGGATTGCAGCAGTAGGGACACTCTGCAAACACGCAGGACTGATATTTCCAGAAGGGGCGATGAAAGCGGCAGCTTCGGCACTCAGGGAGAATGCCATCCGCGCCGCTATCAAAATGCTCAAAGCCGGGTGTGGTCTGCATCAGCAATTCCAGTGCTTGCAGATCACCGGCTGTCATGCGTTTCATGCTTAAAATCTCCTTTCCTTTGCCGCATCGCCAGCAGATATTCCGGCTTTTGGGCAACAAAAAAAGAGGGTTTGCTTCTTACTCCAAATTAGAGAAGAAACAAACCCTCTTCGTTTACGATGTAGTTCAGATGATTTCTCGGATGGTATGAATGACACCGAGCAGCAGCCCGATGAAGAAGGCGAGTCCTCCGATGAGACCGCCTATGATTAAGTTCAATGCGAAGATGCCGACTGAGCCGGAGATGCCGTAACCGCTTGGAACGAGCCAGAGGCACATCCTCCGGATGCCGAATGGCAAGCCGACGCAGATCCACATTAGGAAGTAATCGCATACGCCGTCAGGCATATAGATCGGCTTGAGAAATGACGCGAGGCAGAACGCAAGCGCGATTGGAAGCGCAACCTCCTTCAAGAAGACTTTGATAGCACCCACTATATCCTCCTTCTGCCGGAAGTGTGCAGTGGCACCCTCCGGCTTGCTTGATTATTGTGAAAGTCCTTTGTTTTCGGTCAAAAAAAGAAGGGACTAAGCAGAATGCCTTGGTTTTCAAGGTCTTTCTGATTTAGTCCTATTATCGCACAATAATCCTTCGTAACAACGCAGTTGATTTTCCCGTCCTCAATGTCATCAATCATTCTCTGAAAATCCGGCCTGTCAAAGTTCGTTCCAGACCATCCATCGTCGATATATTCATCTATGACATTCAGGCCATGCTCGGCGGCATATTGCCGGAGCATCATGCGTTGTGTCTGAATACTCCCGCTTTCTCCTTGCAGTTCATCGTCCCGGCTCAATCTCATATAAAGCGCCGTGTTGTAAATCGTAGTATTGTAAGGTTGTTTCACCGTAAAAATCCTCCTTCTAAAGAAACAACCCACGCTTACAATACTTTTGCTCTATGGC
>ENA-OQEN01000264-OQEN01000264.1-human-gut-metagenome-genome-assembly--contig:-NODE-264-length-22981-cov-3.013214_pt1 | contig 22981 bp, 35 predicted proteins | sample MGYA00242791_ERZ504627 | MGnify/ENA primary metagenome ERZ504627 (study PRJEB26092, sample SAMD00036316) | human gut metagenome | host: Homo sapiens | study: EMG produced TPA metagenomics assembly of... | reverse complement strand
GGCAAAGCTGGTGAGCGCAAAGACCGGCGATACCCTGTGCGATGCAGACCGCGTGGTCAAGCTGCCTGCGCCTGTATTCCCCAAGCCCAGCCTGTTCATGCCGTTACCGTGGCCAAGAAGGGCGACGAGGCAAGATCTCCAGCGCGCTGGCACGCCTGATGGAAGAAGATCCCACCCTGTGCTACATCAACAACGCCGAGACCCATCAGCAGGTCATCGGCGGCTTGGGCGAGCAGCATCTGGACGTGGTCAAGGCCAAGCTGAAGAACAAGTTCGGCGTGGAGATCGGTCTGGAAGCTCCCCGCATCGCCTACCGCGAGTCTATCCGCAAGGCCTGCCAGAAACAGGGCCGCCACAAGAAGCAGACCGGCGGTCATGGCCAGTTCGGTGACGTTATCATCAACTTCGAGCCCTGCGACAGCGAGCAGGTGGTGTTCGAGGAAAAGGTGTTCGGCGGCAGCGTGCCCAAGAACTTCTTCCCCGCCGTAGAAAAGGGCGTGCGTCTGGCTGCCGAAAAGGGCGTGCTGGCCGGTTACCCCGTGGTCGGCCTGAAGGCCACCCTGCTGGACGGCAGCTACCACCCGGTGGACAGCTCTGAAATGGCCTTTATCATGGCTGCAAAGCTGGCTACAAAGCTGCTATGCCGGAGGCCGGCCCCGTCATTCTGGAGCCTATCCACACCCTGAAGGCCCATGTGCCCAACGACAACACCGGCGATATCATGGGTGATGTGACCAAGCGCCGTGGCCGTGTGCTGGGCATGGAGCCGGACGAGGACGGCTTGCAGACCATCATTGCCGAGGTGCCGCTGGCAGAGCTTGCAAACTTTACCACCTTTATCCGGCAGACCACGCAGGGCCGTGGCTGGTTCACCACCGAGTTTGCCCGCTATGAGACCCTGCCCGAGATGCTGGTGCCTGCCGTTGTGGAGCAGGCCAAGAAGCTGGGCAATCTGGACGAGGCCGCAGACGACTGAGCTCTGAACCCCAGATTTGACATTTTCCTGAGCCCCCGCCGACACTTTTTTCCCTCTGTCGGCGGGGGCTTTTTTGCGTAAAAATGGAACACCGGAGCGTCCGCAGATGCTCCGGTGTTCCGCAATGATAAAGACTTTTTTCTGCTGAAAATGCTCTGGCCGTTATACGCCGGAGGCACCGTAGTTTGCCAGCACGCGGGCAGAGGGGTCGTTGACGTTGCAGCCCGGCCATGCTTTGTTGGGCATCCAGAAGCCCACGATGGTGCGGCTCTGGTCGTGGTAGTACTTCTCAAAAATTTCGCGGTAGAACAGGCTCTCCTTGGTAAAAGGCATGCAGTGTGCCGAGTAGTTTGCCCGTCGCATCTGGAACTCCTCGTCGGTGTACAGGCTCTCGGCGTACTCCTTGATGTCGTCCACCATGCTGTGGCCCACGGCGTCCGAGAAGGCGGCCTTTTCGCGCCACAGGATCTCCGGCGGCAGCCAGTCGCCCTCAAAGGCCTTGCGCAGCAGGTACTTGCCCTTGCCGTAGCGGTTCAGCTTCTTTTCCGGGTCGATGGCCATGACGTAGCGCACAAAATCCAGGTCGCCAAAGGGCACACGGGCTTCGATGCTGTTGGAGGAGATGCAGCGGTCTGCCCGCAGCACATCGTACATGTACAGCTCCCGGATGCGCTTCTGGCTCTCCTGCTGGAAGGCGTCGGCGGTGGGGGCGTAGTCGGTGTATTTGTAGCCGAACAGCTCGTCCGAGATCTCGCCGGTCAGCAGCACACGCACATCGGTCTGCTCGTGAATGGCCTTGCACAGCAGATACATGCCCATGCTGGCGCGGATGGTGGTGATATCCCATGTACCCAGCAGCCGGATGACTCTTCCAAGCTGCTGAGCACCATCTCGCGGTTGATGATGATCTCGTGGTGCTCGCTGCCAAGATAGTCCGCAGTCTGCCGGGCGTATTTCAGGTCGATGGCATCGGTGTCCATGCCGATGGCAAAGGTGCGGATGGGTTTGCCCAGCTTTTTGGCAGCAATGGAGCACACCAAGGAGGAGTCGAGCCCGCCGGAAAGCAGGAAGCCCACGGGTGCATCGGCGTCCAGCCGCTTTTCCACACCGGCGATGAGCTTTTCGCGGATGTTCTGCAGGATGGTGGGCATATCGTCCTGCATGGGGGCGGGCACATCGGCAATGTCCTCGTAGCGCACAAAGCGGCCATCGCAGTAGTAGCTGCCGATGGGGAAGGGACGGATATCATCGCACCAGCCGATCAGGTTGCGCATCTCGGAGGAAAAGGCGATCTTGTGGCTGGACTTGGAGTAGCCGTAGAACAGCGGACGGATGCCGATGGGGTCGCGGGCGGCGATGAGCCGATCCTTGCGGGAATCGTACAGGATCAGCGCAAACTCCGCGTCCATGTGGCGGAACATATCCAGCCCGTACTCGTAGTACAGCGGCAGCAGGATCTCGCAGTCGCAGTCAGAGCAGAACTTGTAGCCACGGCGCTTTAAGATCTCCTTTTCGAACCGGAAGCCGTACAGCTCGCCGTTGCACACCACGCAGTCAGCGCCCCGGTAAAAGGGCTGCATCCCTTCCGGGGTCAGTCCCATGATGGCAAGCCGCCCAAAGCCCATCAGGCCGTAGGGACCCTCCACCACCCGCTGGTCGTCCGGTCCGCGGTCCACGGTGCGCAGCAGATACTCTTTGAATTTTTCGGCACTCAGGTCGTGCCCCGTATAACCCATAACACAACACATACTTCTTACCCCTCTTGTAAAACGATAAAAATAAAAATACGGCAGCACATTCATCCCATAGTCCTAGGACGAATATGCTGCCGTATCCGTGGTGCCACCTAAATTACCGGCATACGCAATACGCCGGTCACTTTTGTGCGCTCTCCCCGTTGAAAGCACTGCCGCGATAACGAGCGGCGCACGTCTGCCCCTACTGCTGCGCACGCAGGTTCAGGGAGCGGCTCACGGGTGTTCTTCGGGCTTCGTTTTCTGCGCGGCTTCCAGCATCCCGCACTCTCTGTAAGAAAAACCTGAGGCCTTACTTTTCCCGGTCAACGCTTTTATTGTCTGCATTGTATCACGGGTTTTTGTCCGTGTCAACACAGCAGGCGCATTTTTTTGTAGGCTGTTCTTCCGCTGCGGACGGTGCCGCGTTCTGCGCGCAATGACGGCACAGCCCGTACAGCACACTGCCCTCGCATTGCAGGGTAAAGCCGTGCTCCGCCATCAGGTGGGCGCGCACCTCATCCATAAAATGGCAGTCCAAGTGATAGATGCGCCCGCACTGCACGCACTTGAGGTGCAGGTGCTCCCGGCAATGGCGTCCCTCGTCCACATACTGGAACACCGCCCGCTCGCCTTTGTCGGCCACATATTTCATAATGCGCTGCTCGCCGGCAAGCTTGTCCAGATAGCGGTATACAGTGGTGGGGTTGGGGCTTGCGCCCTGCGCCTCCAGATGCTCCAGAATGTTGGAGGCGCTTACCGCGTGCTGGCAGTTGTTGATGAGGTAATCTAAGATGAGTTGCCGGGTGCGGGTGTTGTAGCCATCGCTTCGTGCCATGAGAGTTTCGGTCCTTTCCGGTGTAGATGTGTTGTTTTTTACCTCTATTGTAGCACAGTTTGCGCTTGGATGCAAAAGAAGCGGGCGGAAAGTGGGGCTGTTTGGCGACAAGCACAAAAAACATTGTAAAAAGTAGCAAAATCGAGGCGTAATCTTTGTATAAAACGGAAAACAAGCCAAAGTTAAGCAAAAAGTCTTGTAAAAAATGCCCTAATGTGAAATAATATACTGGATAAAGTGGTTGGATTGCAGCCGGGATACAAGCTGGCTGAACATGGAGAAGAAGAAGCCGGCAGCGGTGGGTTTGCGTTGCCGGTTCGGACGTTTTGGAACGTTTTTGGAGAAGAAGAATAGGAGAGTGTGCTTATGAAAGAGCAGGACGCACAGGCAAAGCTCAGCCTGAAGCTGCAGGCGTACCAGTACCTCAAGACCAAGATCTTGAACTGTGAGTACCGCCCCAACGAGTTTTTGAATGAGCAGAAACTCTGCGCCGAGATGGGCAACATCAGCCGCACCCCCATGCGGGATGCGCTGGGGCGTCTGGAGCAGGAGGGGCTGATCACCATTCTGCAAAAGGGTCTGATGGTCTCCGGCATCACCGAAGAGGACGTGCACAGCATGTTTGAGATGCGTCTGCTGGTGGAGCCCTACGCCCTGCGTACTTACGGCAATGCCATCCCCGGGAGCAGCTGGAGCCTACGCCGAGCTGATGCACCACAGCGAGCGCATCGAGGACTTCTGCAAGTCGGACGACGACTTCCACGAGCTGCTGATGAGCACCCTGCCCAACAAGTATCTGCGCTCTGCCTACGACCGCATCACCGGCCTGAACACCCGTTTCCGCATCATGACCGGCAAGGTGAGCATGATCAATCAGGAGCAGACCTGTGAGGAGCACCTGCAGATCCTGGATGCCGCCCTGTCCGAGGACTGGGACGGCGCTGCCATGGCGCTGCAGCACCATCTGGAGCTGGCCCGCGATAAGGCCGAGGGCGTCATCAAGGTCATCCGCCTGTGGTAAAGGAATAAAAGTTAAAAAGGTCTGCTGCACCGCACGGTGCAGCAGACCTTTTGCCTTTTGTCAGCAGAACGATTCAGAATGGCCGCCGCGTGCGCTTTGGCCATAATCAGCGGAATTGTTATTTATAATATACGAACAGCCAAGCCTGCGGGCTTGGCTGTTCGACTTTTCACAAGAGGAGAAAAACGGCAGGCTTATTTCTCCACCTTGCTCAGCAGGATACGGTCATTATCCAGATTTTTGCCAGCATTCTCGCGGAACTTTTCCAGCAAGTCGTCCACGGTCATCTTGCTGCGCTCTGCACCCTTTACGTCAAACACGATGTGCCCGGCGTCCATCATCAGGGTGCGGTTGCCCAGTTCCAGCGCCTGATGCATATTGTGGGTCACCATCAGGCAGGTGATCTTTTTCTCGGCCACGATGCTCTTGGTCAGCGCCAGCACCTTTTCGGCGGTGGCGGGGTCCAGCGCGGCGGTGTGCTCGTCCAGCAGCAGCAGCTTGGGGGTGACGAGGGTAGCCATGAGCAGGGTAAGCGCCTGCCGCTGCCCGCCGGAGAGCAGCCCCACCGGCTGCTTCATGCGGTCCTCCAGCCCCATGTCCAGCAAAGCAAGCTTTTCGCGGAAGAGCGCCTTATCCTTGCGGGAGATGCGGGAGAAGATGGCGTTGGGCGCGGTGCCTGCCCGCAGGTAGGCCAGCGCCAGATTTTCCTCAATGGTCATGTTGGGCGCGGTGCCCTTGAGCGGGTCCTGGAACAGATGCCCGATGACCTTGCTGCGCTGGTGCTCCGGCGCAAAGGTGATGTCCTGCCCGCCCAGCAGAATGCTGCCCTCATCGGCAATAAAGCCGCCGGTGATGGCATTGAACAGGGTGGATTTGCCCGCGCCGTTGGAGCCTACGATGGTGGCAAAATCTCCGGCTTCCATCTGCAGGCTCACCCCATTCAGCGTCACCTTTTCGTTGACGGTGCCGGGGTTAAAGGTCTTGTGCAGGTCGTTCAGCTGCAGCATTTCCATGTTACTGTCCCTCCCTGTTGGTCACGGTGCGGCGGGCACGGGCAGCGTGCCGCCGCTTTTCAAAGGCGAAGTGCTCCCGGATGGCGGGCATGGAGATGGCCACTGCCACGATGATGGCGGAAACCAGTTTCATGGCGGCGGCGGGCACGTTGAACCGCAGCGCCACGGCCACGATAAAGCGGTACAGGCAGCTTCCGAACACCACGCCCAGAATGCGGCGCAGCATGGTGCGCTTGCCCACCAGCGTCTCACCGATGATGAGGGAAGCCAGTGCAATGGTCACCATGCCGGTGCCCACGTTGATATCACAGCTTTTCTGGTACTGTGCCAGCAGCCCGCCGGACAGCGCACACAACGCACCGGATACACACAGACCCACCGTGATGGTAAAGGCGGGGTTGATGCTGGAAGCCCGCACCATGGCGGCGTTATCGCCGGTGGCGCGGATGGAAAGCCCCAGCCGCGTGCCCAGAAAGCCCAGCATCGCCGCGCAGGCGATGGCAATGACAACTGCCGCCAGCGCCAGCTTGTACCAGCTGCCCAGAAAGCTCAGCGAAGTTTTTGCCATGGAGAAGATGGTAGGGGTCTTGACCAGCGACATGGTGGAGGAGAAGCCCATCACCGCCAGATTGATGGTGTACAGGCCGGTGTTGACGATGATACCGGCATGATGCTTTCCACCCCGAGCCTTGTCTGCAGAAAGGCGGTGACAAAGCCGGAGCACACCCCCGCAGCCATGGCTGCCGCCAGCGCAAGGATGGGGTGGCCGGTCAGTGCTACCTGACAGGCCACGGCGCAGCCCAGCGTAAAGCAGCCATCGGTGGAAAGGTCGGCAATATTCAGGATGGAGTAGCTCAGAAACAGTGCCAACGCCACCAGTCCGTAGATGCAGCCCAGCTCCAGCGCTGTCTGCAAAACGTTGAGGGAAAAGATACTCGCCAGCATGGTGTATGCTCCTTTTATGTTATTTTGAATGCGCGCCGCATTGCTCTGCGGAGTGCGACAAACGTATTTTCACGGGAGAGGAAAACCACTTTCCCCAGAACCGCCAAAAGCTCTCCCTTGCGGGAGAGCCGGAAAAGCCGTCAGGTTTTGACGGAGCGGGGCGCTCAGGAGAAGTTCTCGGCGGTGGTCACCTCGGTGATTTCGGTGCAGTAGGCTTGAAGCTTCCTTCAGGCAGCCAGATCCAAGCCCAGAGCCTCGGCAGTCTCGGTGTTGATGGTGACGATGCCGTTATCAAAGGTCTGGTAGGGCAGGTCTGCGGGGTCTTGCCGTCGCACAGCAGCTGGCTGACCATATCGGCGGTAGCTTCGCCCAGCTGGACGTAGTCCACGCCGTAGCCCACCAGCGCACCGTTCAGCGCAAAGCTGTCGGCACCGGTGTAGTGCTGCACACCGGCCTCGATGAAGCTTTCGTAGATGGACAGCTCGGCGGTCATGATGGTGTTATCGGTGGGGGTGAACACGGCCTTGACCCCGGCGGCTACCAGTGCCTCGGCAGCCATCTGCACCTCGGCGGTGGTGGTGCCGTTCTTTTCCACCACCTTGATGCCGTTCTTCTCGCAGAAGGCCTTGGCGTCCGCAATGGCCTGGGTGGAGGCATCCTGACTCAGGTCATACAGCAGACCGATGGTATCGATGCCGGGGTTTGCCGCCACGATCAGGTTCATGATGGCGTCGGTGTTCAGGGCATCGGAGGTGCCGGTGATGTTCTCCTCGCCGTCAAAGCCTGCGGCGGCGGGATCGGTCACAGCGGAGTAGACCACCGGGATGTCGGTATCCTCCACGGCAGCCAGCATGGTAGCGGCGGTGGGGGTGGCCACGGCCACGATCACGTCCACGCCGTCGGCCACAAGGTCCGCGCCGATCTGGTTCAGGTTGGACTGGTCGGCCTGTGCGTTGGCGTAGTAATCGGCGTAGTCAAAGGTGACGCCCTTCTCCTTGCCGATGGCATCCAGACGGCTCTCCACAGATTTTACGATCTGGTTGAGGGAAGCGTGGTCCACATAGTTGACGATGCCCACCTTGAAGGTCTCGCCAGCGGCAGCAGTACTGCCGGAGGCAGCTGCGGAGGAGGAGACTGTTGCACTGGAGGCAGAGCCGGAAGCAGCGCCGCCGCAGCCGGTCAGTGCCATGGCAGAAACAGCGGAAGCGGTCAGAGCGGCCTTCAGGAAGCTGCGGCGGGAGATCATGTTCAGGTTTTTCATAGTGGTAACTCCTTTCCCGGAGCGGGCGGCAAATCAAAAGACCCGCTCCTTTGCGGGACGGGTCTTAAAACAAAACGACCCTGTCCCTGTGTGTTATCCACAAGGACAGGATCGGTAAATACGATTCTGCGGTGCCACCTTGCTTGCTCTGCATCCAATACAGCAGAGCCACTCACGGAGAGCCAACACTCCCCTGTCCTGTAACGGAGACTTCCGTCCAAAGCTACTGGGGTTTGTGCCCGTTTGCCCGGCCCTCGGCGGCCCACGAAACTCTGCCCCGCTTTCGCCCGTTTGCACTGTCCGGGCTCACTGCAGATGCGCTGTGCAGGTTCTCTTCCGCCTCATCGGTTTGATTGCATTATACACTTTATCTTCGTAAAGTCAAGAGGGAATTTAAATTTTTATTTTTGGCCCGGTCAAAGTCATTCTTCTGCCGGGGCACCGGTGCTGCGGCGCTTGCGGCGCACAAAGTAGGCAACGTACACCACCCACACCGGAATGGCCACGGCGGTCACCACCCGGCTTGCGGAAAGCCCGGCGGCCTGATACACAAAGTCGATGCTGCTTGCGCCCGCCGGGCAGAGCACCGCCATCAGTCCCTCGTCCACACGCAGGATGTCGGCCTTTTCGCCGTTGACATAGGCGGTAAAGCCGTCATCGTAGGCACGGAGAAAAAGACGAGGTTCGTCTTGTCCAACGTGATCTCGGCATGGAAGCCGCGTTGTTCATCTGGAACACCGAGCAGCTGTGGGCGCGGCGGTCGGCGCAGTCCTGCGTGTAGCTGTCGTAGTGCAGATCGTCCAGCATCGCGTCCGGCAGCTCGGTCAGGTACTGACCGTATGCCTTTACGTCCTCGTCCTCCAGCACCAGCGCCCGCAGCAGCAGGTTGGAGCGCAGAGTCTTGACCGAGGCCTCATAGGTAGCCTTGGTCACATAGTAGTCGTAGGTAAAGCCCATGGGAACGTAGTTATCGTTGTGGTACAGCGTGTAGCCGTCCACGTCGCAAGATAGGTCCAGCCCGCGTCTGCCTCGTCCTCAAAGCTTTCGCGCTTTTCCGGGGTGGTAATGAGGTACTCCACGCTCAAAAGGCCGCGCAGGGCGTAGTTTGTGATCTCCGGCTCGCTGCGCACGTCCCGCTTGACCCCCAGCCCCGGGTAAAAGCTGAGGATGCTGGGAGCCGCCGTGCTGCCGAAGTATTGCAGGCAGCTCTTATCCAGCCACATCCCGATGTTGTCGTGGATCTTGTAGGTGTCGATCCGGTAGTCGCCCTCCGGCAGGTCGTTTTTCAGCTGCAGGGCGTTGGTATCCTGTTCCACAAGGTCGCTGTCGGTGTGCCACTGGCCGAACTTGCCAATGCCGATGTGCACCATGCTGAACACGCAGGCAAACACCAGCACCGCCGCCGTCATGCGCTGGGCAAAGCGGCTGTTCTGCCGCCATATGCCGCAGAGGTAGCGGTACAGTGCAAGCCCCAGCAGACCAAAGCCCAGCACGACAAAGAACTGTTCCGGGTTCTTCAGCACGCCGAAGGACCATGTCCCGGTGGTATCGTCCCGCACGGGCACCACCGCAAACACCAGCGTAGCCAGCATGATCCAGCCAATGCCCCGGGCGGGGGCGTCCAGATCAACATCCGGGTCCTCCAGCGCGTTCACGGTCATGGCGGCAAGGATAAGGGAGGGCATATAGTACCAGCGTGCGTAGTAGCTGGAGTTGAGCGCGTAGAAGGCGCTGTTCAGCACCGGCACCAGCGCGCACACGGCGCATACTGCCACGATGCGCTTTTTGCTGTCGGCCTTGCGGCTGCGCCAGTAGGCCATGGCACCAGCCAGACTGCACAGGGGCAGGTAGCCGTCATGCTCGTCCACTTGATCACGCCCTCCGACCACACCGAGGTAAGATAAGGAGAGTCCGGCGGCAGGATCCAGCTGAGCAGGATAGCCAGATACTGCTGCACCTTGGCGTAGGTCAGAAAGCCCCAGCCGGAGGAAAGGTCGATGGTGCGCGGGTTCTGCAGCAGGCTGAGCACCGCCGGGAACAGCAGCAGACAACCCATGGCAACGCCAGCACGCTCTCCCACAAGAGATGCCCGAATTTGCGCCCGGTCAGCCGGAAGTCCTTGGCGGTCAGCTTGCACACAAAGTAGATACACAGGAAAATGACCTGTCCCACAAAGAAGAAGTAGTTGTTGAGCAGATTCACCGCCACCCAGAAGGCGAACAGGCCGTGACGGTTTTCATAAATGGCCTCGTCCAGCGCCCAGAGCAGATAGGGGAACAGCGCCACCACATCCACAAAGTGGTTGAAGAACACGTTGTACACCGCAAAGCCGGAAAGCGCGTACAGGCAGGCACCCAGCACCGCGTAGTTCTCGTTTTTGACGTAGCGGCGCAGATACAGGAACGCGCCGCCGCCCGCAACGCCGAACTTGAGCACCAGCAGCGGCACCATCATATAGGGCAGCCAGCTCTGCGGCAGCAGCACCGACAGCCAGAAGAACGGCGAGCCGTACAGGTAGAAGGAGTAGGCGTTCATAACCCCGCTGCCAAGGTCGGTCGCCCACGAAAAGGTATTGTGCGGCGCACCGGCAAAGGTGCTGTCCGGGTAGCCCGCACCCTTGACAAAGCCGTTCATATACCGGTAAAAGCTGATCTGCTGGCTGTTAAAATCGCCTGCATAGTGGAAAAAGCCGCCGTCAAGGATGTAGAACGGCAAAAAGAAGATGGCCGCCGTCAAGGCGCACAGCCCTACCGCCTGCCAGAATTTTTTATGGCTTTGCTCCCTTGGTGTGAGCAGCCGTGGTTTTATAAACTTTTCCATAGTGTTCCTCTTTCTCCGCGCACCGGCGCGGAAGTGGATTTGATGTCACCTTGTAGTATAGCACGGCGGCGCGCAAGAAAAAAGGGCTTGACAACCAAGCGCGGGGCGGGTATGGTGAAGAAAAGGAGGCGTTTTGCCATGCTGTATCCCTTCAGCGCCTTGCTGGCGCGCATGAAGTATATTACCCGATGGAGCCTGATGCACTCCACCCGGGCGGAATCCCTCAGCGAGCACACCTGCGACACCGCGCTGCTGGCGCATTTGCTGTGTCTCATTGCCAAACACTACACCGGCACGCCCTGCCGCCCCGAGGTGGTGGCAGTGGCGGCGCTGTACCATGATGCACCGGAGATCATCACCGGGGATATGCCACGCCGGTCAAGTACCACTCCCCGGCGCTGCGGGACGCCTACAAGGCACTGGAGACTGAGAGCGTGCGCTCCATGGCGGCTCTGCTGCCCGCAGAGCTGGCTGCAGAGCTGACCCCCTGCATGGACGGCAGCGTCCTGACGGCAGAGGAGCATCGTCTGCTCAAGGCTGCCGACCGGCTGAGTGCCTCATCAAATGCACCGAGGAGCAGCGCAGCGGCAACCACGAATTTGACGCCGCGCTCACGCAGCAGCGCGCCGCGCTGCTGGCCATGCACTGTCCGGAGGCCGACTGGTTTTTGGAGCACTGCCTGCCATGCTATACCCAGAATCTGGACGAGCTGACGAAGCCGTAAAAAAATACAATGCCGGACAGCCCACAGGCTACCCGGCATTGCTCTGCTTCGGGTCAAATTACGGGAACGGTACTTCCCGCACATCATCGGGGTCCAGTCCGGCTTTGCGCTGCTCTTCAAACACAGCGGCGATCAGCTCGTCCAAGTCCTCTAAATGGGTCAGGGTGCAGCAGTAGCGGCGCAGGGCGGCAGCGCCCTTCAGCCCTTCATGTAGTGCATGGTCTGGGCGCGCGCCTGCGGCATAGCCACAAACTCGCCCTTCTGCTCTACCATCTCCTCCACCTGACGGCGCAGCGCGTTCATCCGCGCCTGCAGGTTCGGCTCCTTGGGAGCGGGCAGACCCTCCAGTGCAGCGTTCACCCGCTCGAATAGCCACGGGTCGCCCAGTGCGCTCCGGGCGATCATCACGCCATCGCAGTTTGTCTCCCGCACCATGCGCAGGCATCCTCGGCGCAGTGGATATCGCCGTTGCCCAGCACCGGCACCTTCACCGCGTCCTTTACCCGGGCGATGATCTCCGGGTCGATGCCCGGGGTGTACATCTGCTCCCGGGTGCGGGCGTGCACCGCTACCAGTGCCGCGCCCGCCTGCTCGCAGGCCTTGGCGCACTCCACGGCGGTGATGTGGTCGGCATCCCAGCCCTTGCGCATTTTTACGGTGACGGGGCGCTTGGTGTGCGCCACCACCTGCTCCACGATGCGCCCGCAGCGGTCGGGATCCAGCATCAGCTTGCTGCCCGCCCCACCGGAAACGATCTTAGGGGCAGGGCAGCCCATGTTGATGTCCACAAAGTCAAATTCGTACTGCTCAATGGCGGCGGTGGCCTCGCCCATGATCTCCGGCACCTCGCCAAAGATCTGCACCCCGTAGGGTGCGCCGTTAGGCGCTGCCTTCAGCAGGCTGACGGTCTTATGGTCACCGTACACCAGCGCCCGGCTGGATACCATCTCGCTGACGGTAAAGCCCGCACCGTGCTGCGCCATCAGGCGGCGGCAGGGGGCATCCGTAAAGCCCGCCATAGGGCCGAACACCGCACGGTGGGGCAGGGTGATATTGCCGATCTTCAAAGGTTCCATGGGTTCTCCTTGTATCTGTTTTGGGGTAGACGATTTTGAATGCGCTCCGCGTTGCTTTGCGCATATTCAGCGGAAAGATTATTTTTATTTCGCAATTCTGGAAAATCTGCGGATTTTCAGAATTGCCTTTTCACGGGAGAGGATTTCTCGATAGCTGCTGCTTGTCTGCACCCTCATCCGTCTGCTCACTGCGTTCGCATCCACCTTCCCCCGACTGGGGGAAGGCTTTTGCTCCGGCAAGCTTTCTCTCCATACACCGTAAAAAGGGGCTGTTGCGCCAAATGCTGTGCAACAGCCCCTGTGATTTTATGTTACATCTTCTCGGGCACGTTGATCTTGAACATGGTGAGCACGTTGAAGATGACGTTCTTCACGCCGATGCACAAGGCAAGGCGTGCCTGCTGCACGGCGGGGTCTGCGCCCTGAATGCGGCAGTTGCCGTAGAAGCGATGGAAGGCGCTTGCAAGGTCGATGACAAAGCGGTTGATGCGGCTGGGGTCGTACTTTTCAGCAGCCATCACGATCTCCTGCGGGAAAGCTGCCAGCATCCGGATCAGATCCATCTCGGAAGGCTCAGTAAGCAGGGTGGCGTCGATGTGCTCCGCACCGGCAAACTGCACACCCTCGCTCTCCATCTTCTTCAGGATGGAGCAGATGCGGGCATGGGCGTACTGCACATAGTACACAGGGTTGTCGTTGTCGGTCTTGACGGCTGATCCAGATCAAAGTCGATGCCGCTGCCGGCGTCGTGCATATTGAACAGGAAGCGTGCGCTGTCGATGGGCACTTCTTCCAGCAGGTCGGTCAGGGTGATGGCGTTGCCGGTGCGCTTGGACATACGGACGGGCTGGCCGTCCCGCATCAGGTTGACCATCTGCATCAATACAACGTCCAGATCCTCGCCGTGCAGACCGATGGCATCCATGGCACCCTTCATGCGGGCCACATGGCGTGGTGGTCTGCGCCCCACACGTCGATGGCCTTGGCAAAGCCGCGGGTAGCCAGCTTGTTGTAGTGGTAGGCGATATCGGCGGCAAAGTAGGTGGGGATGCCGTTGGCGCGGACGAGCACCTCGTCCTTGGCCTCCTCCTCAGTGCCGTCCTCGGTCTTTTTCTTGTTCACGGTGCCGTACTTGGCCGCGTACTGGGCGCTGCGGTACATAATGGCACCGTCCTCGGCCTTATAGCAGGCACCCAGCTCCAGCAGCTTGTCCACCACAGCCAGCACTGCGCCGGACTCGTGCAGGGTGCTCTCGTGGAACCAGACGTCGTAGTCGATGCGGTACTTGCCGAGGTCGCGCTTCAGGGCAGCAATGTTCTTGGGCAGGGCGTAGGCCACCAATGCGTCCTTCAGGGCGGCAAAGGCCTCGCTCTCGAACAGAGCCTCCTCGCTCAGCCCGGAGCAGGCGGCAACGTACTTGTCGCCGTTCAGCTCAGCGAACTCACCGGCCAACACCTTGATGTCGCCGCCCTGATAGCACTCCTTGGGCAGGGGATAGGCATCCTCACCGCAGAACTGCTGCAGGTAGCGCACCGCCAGACTTTTGCCGAACTTCTGGATCTGGTTGCCGGCGTCGTTGATATAGAACTCGCGGGTCACATCGTAGCCGGACCAGTCCAGCACAGCGGCCAGACAGTCGCCCAGTGCGCCGCCGCGGGCGTTGCCCATGTGCATGGGGCCGGTGGGGTTGGCAGAAACGAACTCCACATTGTACTTTGCGCCCTTGCCGTGGTCGGTGCGGCCATACTCCTTGTTGGCGCAGGCACCCAGCACAACACCTGCCCAGAAGCTCTGGGAAAGGAACAGGTTGATGAAGCCGGGGCCGGCAACCTCCACCTTGGAGAACACGCTGTTCTCAAGGGACGGCAGGTGTGCCAGCAGGCGTCTGCGATCATCTTGGGAGCCTTGCGCCAGGTGCGTGCACCCGCATGGCGAGGTTGGAGGCGATATCGCCGTTTTTCACATCGGCGGGGATCTCCACGATAAAGGCAGGCAGTTCTGCCTCGGGCAGGGTGCCGTCTGCCATAGCAGCCTTGGCGGCTGCGGTCAGCAGAGCGCGTGCCTCGTCCAGTGCAGCCTGCCGGGGGTTGTAGTTCTGGTAGGTCTTTTCAAAATCAGTCATGGGTCGGATTCCTTTCACAGTCTCAGGGAACTTCATCAATTCACATGGGTCACGGTAACTTCCAGCCGGTTGCGGCTCACCAGCTCGGCGCTGTCGGCATCCAGCAGGTAGGCAAACCGGGCGGTGCCGCCCTTTTCGGTCAGCTGACAGTCGATCTCGTCCGCAGTCACGCCCAAGGTCATGGAGCCGAAGCCGGTCTCGTAGTGGCACAGGTTGCGGCGGCCTTTTTCAATCAGCAGCTGGGTGCCTGCCCCACCGCCCTTGCCGAACCGCAGCATCGCCACCCGGCTGCCGTCTGCGGCGATCTTCAGAGTGGTGGTGCAGCCTCGTAGCCGGTGGTCTCGGTCTCGCGGTAGGTCACATAGTAGCTGCCGCCCTTCAGCACAAGGCTGCCCCGGGTCATCAGCTCCACAAATTCTTCTTTTTCTTCCTCCGCAGCCGGTTCGTCCAGCCGCTGCTCAATGCGGCTTTTAATGCGGATGATATAGTCTTCCTTCAGTGGCTTGCTCACGTTGTTTTTCCTTATCAATATTTATCAATGGCGATCTGCTCCACCGGGCCGCCTTTGTACTCGCCCAGAAACAGGTCTGCCGTCTGCACAAAGCTGTCCGGCACATCGCTGACGTAAAAGTGTGCCTGCCCGCTTTCATGGCTGGCACGCAGCCCGCGCTCGGCGAGCATCCGCTCCAGATGATGGGCGGCGGTCATGGCGGGGTCCACCAGCGTGACGCCCGGGCCCATAAACTCCCCGATCATGCTTTTCAGCAGCGGGTAGTGGGTGCAGCCCAAGATCAGGTATCTACCCCGGCTTCGCGCACCTCGGTCAGGTATTGGGCAATGACCAGCTTCGTGATCTGCTGCTTTCCGGCCTCGCTGTGATCCACATACCCGGCCTCCACCAGCGGTACAAACAGCGGGCAGGCGCGGGCGGTGATCTCCACCCCGGGCACCAGCTGCCGCAGCAACTTTCGTAGCTGCGGGAGCGGATGGTGGCGGCTGTGCCAATGACGCCGATGCGGCGGTTACGGGTGACAAAGGCAGCCTCCCGGGCGGCGGCATCCACTACGCCAAGGTAGGGCACCGGCAGCTGGGCTGCTTCCGCAGCCGGGTAGGTGCTGGACACCGTACCGCAGGCGGCCATGATGCATTTGACGTTTTTGGAAAGCAGAAAGGCCACGTCCTGCCGGGCGTACTGCAGAATGGTCTCCGGGCTGCGGCTGCCGTAGGGTACCCGGCCGGTATCGCCGAAGTAGATGATATCCTCATGGGGCAGGCGCTTGCGCAGCTCCCGCACACCGGTCAGGCCGCCCAGACCGCTGTCGAACACACCGATGGGGCGATTATCCATGCTGCTTTTCCGTCCTTTCCACCGCCAGTGCGATCAGGCGGTCGATGAGCTGCGGCACCGGCAGACCCTCGTGCTCCATGAGCTTGGGGTACATACTGATGGCCGTAAAGCCGGGGAAGGTGTTGATCTCGTTGATGAGCACCCGGCCGGTGTTCTTTTCCACAAAGAAATCGCACCGTGCCAGACCCTCGCAGTTCAGTGCGGTGTAGGCCATGGCGGCGTAGGTCTTTACCTCGTCCAGCTTGGCCTCCGGCAGATGTGCCGGGATGACGGTTTGCTCACGCCGTTCTTGTACTTATCATCATAGGTGTAGAACTCTGCACCGGCAAGGATCTCACCGGGACGGGTGGCAACAGCGGGGTCGGAGCCGATGACGGCACACTCCACTTCCTGTCCGTCCACAAAGGCTTCAAATACCACCTTGCGGTCGTTTTCCAGCGCAAGGGCAATGGCGGCCTTCAGCTCCTCCTGATTGGACACCTTGGAGATGCCCACACTGGAGCCTGCATTGGCGGGCTTGACGAACACCGGCCAGCCCAGCTTTTGTTCCACACCGGCGCAAACGCCCTCCAGATCCTTCTCGATCTCCCAACGGTTGGCGGCTACCCACTTGGTGTGGGGCACACCGTTGGCCTCGAACAGGGCGTTGGCCACAGCCTTGTCCATGCACACAGAGCTTGCCAGCACGCCGCAGCCCACATAGGCGATGCCTGCCAGCTCCAGCAGGCCCTGCACGGTGCCGTCCTCGCCCCACAGGCCGTGGAGCACCGGAATCACCACGTCAAGGTGCATCTTTTCCACCCGGCCGTCCGGGGTAAACAGGATCATGCCGTGGTCGGCGCGGTCCGGGCTGATCACGCAGGCCATATTGCCGGGCAGCTCTTCCCAGCTGCCGTCGGCCATCTGCTCCGCCGTGGCCTCGGTATAGAGCCAGCGGCCCTCCTTGGTGATGCCCACGGTGAGCACCTCGTATTTGCTGCGGTCGATGTTGCGGACAAAGTTGCCCACAGAGACACAGCTGACCTCATGTTCGCTGGACATACCGCCAAACAACAGAGCCACGCACATTTTATTTGCAGACTGCATGATATCTCACTCCTATTTATAGAGCCCCGGTAAAGGGGCGGCTTCAAACCGGTAAAATGCCGTTTCGATTCATTATACAATATCTACGCCCGTGATGCAAGCAGAATGCAAAAAAGCCGCCTTGGGACAAAAAGGCAGTGGCTGCGAAAAAAGTTTCTCAAAATCGCTTTTTTCTGCTTGACGGATTGAAAAACGCGTGGTACAATGATATCACCTCTTTTGCGGGGTTATTAAGTGCGCCTGTTTTTACAGCTGCCACCCGCACCCGAGGGAGGTTCAAAACAACCGTTATAATGGAGGTGTCAACAAATGACCGTTAAAATCACTCTGGCCTGCACCGAGTGCAAGCAGCGCAACTACAACACCACGAAGAACAAGAAGAACAACCCCGATCGTCTCGAGATGAAGAAGTACTGCCGTTTCTGCAAGAAGCACACCGTTCATCGCGAAACCAAGTAAAAGAAAGGCGGAGCATAATGGCAGACAAAACCGAGAAAAAGCCGGGCTTTGTGGCCAAAGCTAAAGCCGCTGTCAAGGGCTTCTGCGCACGGGTCGCAAAGTTCTTCCGCGATACCAAGAGCGAGCTGAAGAAGGTGGTCTGGCCGTCCAAGCAGGACGTCAAGACCAACACCATCGTCGTGCTTGTGACCGTCGCGATCGCAGCGGTTGTGATGATCCTGCTGGATGCCATCTTTGGTGGTATTCTGGGCCTGATCATCGGCGCCTGAGAATCATCTTGAAACGGAGGGTCAACCAAAATGGAAGAATCAACCAAGCTGGTAGATGAGTCCACTGAGGCTCTTTGGTATGTTGTGCATACCTATTCCGGTTACGAGAACAAGGTCGCCAACGACCTGCAGACCATGGTGGAGAACCGTCACCTGCAGGAGCTGATCTGCGACATCAAGGTTCCCGTTGAGATGGTTCCTGAGATCGACAAGAACGGCAAGCAGAAGATGGTGGAGCACAAGCTGTTCCCCGGCTACGTTCTGGTCAAAATGGTGATGAACGACGATACCTGGTATGTCGTGCGCAATACGCGCGGCTGCACCGGCTTCGTTGGCCCCGCCTCCAAGCCCGTTCCGCTGACCGCTGAGGAAGTGGAGAAGATGGGCGTGGAGAAGGCTGCACCGCTCAGCGTCGATTTTGCTGTCGGCGACACCGTGCAGATCACCGCCGGTCCTCTGGAAGGCTTTATGGGCCTTGTGGAGGCCATTGATACCGAGAACTTCAAGGTGAAGCTCAAGGTCAATATGTTCGGCCGCGAGACCCCCGCAGAGGTGGAGATCGGTCAGGTCGAGCTGCCGTAACCAACCGGCAAGTTCCGTTTACCAAGGTAAGACCGCAGTGCGGTTCTTATAGAGCGTGTGCAGCGTGCACGCGCTCGTGGGAGGCGCAGAGACACTGCGCCGCAACTCACCACAGATTTTTGGAGGTGCATTTATCATGGCACAGAAAGTTACTGGCTACATTAAGCTGCAGATCGAGGCCGGCAAGGCGACTCCGGCTCCCCCTGTTGGCCCTGCTCTGGGTCAGAAGGGCGTCAACATCATGGCGTTCACCAAGGAGTTCAACGAGCGTACCAAGAACCAGATGGGTTATGTGATCCCCGTCGTCATCACCGTGTACGCTGACCGCTCCTTCAGCTTCATCACCAAGACTCCTCCGGCAGCTGTTCTGATCAAGAAGGCCGCTGGCATCAACACCGCTTCCGGCAAGCCCAACAAGGAAAAGGTTGCTTCTCTGACCGCCGCTCAGGTGGAGGAGATCGCCAAGACCAAGATGCCCGACCTGAACGCTGCTTCTCTGGAAGCTGCCTGCAGCATGGTTCGCGGCACCTGCCGTTCCATGGGCGTCACCGTCGAGGGCTGAGACATAAACAGTGGGAGGCATAACACTGCCCGCATGACCACACAGGAGGATATACAATGAAACATGGCAAGCACTATGTCGACGCTGCAAAGCTGGTCGATTCTACTAAGGCATACGATGTGAACGAGGCTCTGGAGCTGGCTTGCAAGACCGCTTCCGCCAAGTTCGACGAGACTGTCGAGCTGCACGTCCGTCTGGGCGTTGATGGCCGTCACGCTGACCAGCAGGTCCGCGGCGCTGTCGTTCTGCCCAACGGCACCGGCAAGACCGTCCGCGTCTGCGCTATTGCTAAGGGCCCCGCAGCTGCTGCTGCCGAGGCTGCTGGCGCTGATATCGTTGGCGATGACGAGCTGATCGCAAAGATCGCCGGCGGCTTCATGGATTTTGACGTCGTCGTGACTACCCCCGATATGATGGGCCGCGTTGGCCGTCTGGGTAAGGTTCTGGGCCCCCGTGGCTGATGCCCAACCCAAGGCCGGCACTGTGGCTCCCGATCTGGGCAAGGCTGTCAGCGAGGCTAAGGCTGGTAAGATCGAGTACCGTCTGGACAAGCAGAACATCATCCATGTGCCGTGGGCAAGGCTTCTTTCGGTGCAGAGAAGCTGTACACCAACCTGGACACTGTGATGGAGCTATTGCCAAGCAAAGCCCGCTGCAGCAAAGGGTACCTACTTCAAGAGCGCTACCATCGCCACCACCATGGGCCCTGGCATCCGTCTGAACACTCTGAAGTACGGTGTCTAATTTGGATTTCTGATGTTTTTCTGCCGTTCTGCGGAATGGCAGAAAAATTTTGTCGGAAATTGAAAAAAGTACTTGACAACGCCGCACGTTTGCGGTATTATAATCATGCTGTTTTTAAGACAGCAGGCGCTGGAGTCCAGTGTAAAGTTTGACCGCCTGCCGAGAAACGTGCGTAAAGTTGCTTTATGCCTCTCTCTCGGCGCAGTGCGCGGGAGAGAGGCTTTTTTCATTGCTCCGGCTTTCGATACAAGTTTTTGAAACGAGGTGAAACCGAATGCCCAGTGCAAAGATTCTTTCTGAAAAGCAGGCTTACGTCGCTGATCTGAAGGCAAAGTTTGAGAGTGCGGTTTCCGGCTGCGTCGTCGCTTACGGCGGCATTAACGTCGAGAACGACACCAAGCTCCGTAAGGAGCTGCGTGAGGCAGGCGTTGATTACATGGTCGTGAAGAACACCATGCTGCGTCTGGCAGTTAAGGGTACCGCTCTGGAGGGTCTGGCTGAGAACTTCAAGGGCGACACCGCTGTCGCTTTTGCTCACGAGGATGATCCCATGGCTGCTGCCCGCATCCTGTGCAAGTATCAGGATGGCGATAAGTCCAAGAAGTTCGTCGTGAAGGCTGGCTTCATGGAAGGCAAGGCTATGAACGCCGCCGAGACCAACGCTATCGCAAAGCTGCCCAACCGCGAAGGTATGCTGTCCATGTTTGCAGGCGCCCTCACCAGCACCCTGTCTGGTCTGGCCGTTGCAATGCAGGCTTATGCCGACAAGCAGGAGGAGCCCGCTGCCTAATGGCTGCGTGACCGCCGCTTAACAAAAAACTGAAACAAACTAAAACCATTGATATTGGAGGGTTATTACCATGGCTTCTGAGAAGATTACTGCCATCATCGAGTCCGTCAAGGGCCTGACCGTTCTGGAGCTGAAGGAACTGATCGACACCTACTGCGAGGAGTTCGGTGTTTCTGCTGTTGCTGCTGCTGCTCCCACTGCTGCTGGCGCTGCTGCTTCCGCTGAGGAAGAGAAGACCGAGTTCGACGTCATCCTGGCTGAGGCTGGCGCTACCAAGATGCAGGTCATCAAGGTCGTTAAGGAGATCACCGGTCTGGGCCTGAAGGAGGCTAAGGCTATCGTTGATGGCGCTCCCAAGGCTGTCAAGGAGAAGGTCTCCCAGGCTGAGGCTGAGACATCAAGAAGAAGCTGGAAGAGGCTGGCGCTAAGGTTGAGGTTAAGTAATTTAACCCCTTCTCTTACCGTTCTTTCTTGAACATCAAGAGGTCTGCACCGCAAGGTGCAGACCTCTTTTTGTATCTCTCCGTGAAAAAAGGCTTCAGAAACGCCCGCAGGCGTTTCTGAAGCCTAACTATAAAAATAAAATTCCGCTCAAAAAAGGCTGCTGCACAAACCTGTGCAGCAGCCTTTCGTATTATTCTTCCGTTGCAGCCTTGGACTCCTCCACATAGGCTGCGATCTTGTCGATCTGAATCTGTGCCACGGCGCGGCCGGTCTCGTAAACGCGGCGCAGCTGGGCGGGATCGCGCTCCATGGAGGGAATCTCCAGCGGGATGGGCGGGCGGATGACGAAGGCCCGGCCGGACTGCTCCAGCATGGAAATATAGGCCAGCGTCTCATTGTAGCGCTGGTGCCGGTCTGCCACGGCCTCCACAAAAGCGGGATAGCGCACATACCTTGCCCGGATAAGGGGCAGCATCTTGTTTTTCTGCTTTACAAAACCCTTGGGCTGGGTCAGGATGATCAGGTTGCGCTTGTAGCCGATAGACTCGAAAAAGCGCACAGGAATGGAATCCGCAACACCGCCGTCCAACAGCTGATAGTGGCCGATCTTCACGATCTTGGCCGCCAGCGGCATGGATGCCGAAGCCTGCATCCACTGGATGTCCTCGGCGTCGCCGGTGCGGCACTTGCGGTAGATGGGATCGCCGGTGCGCACATCGGTGCACACCACAAAAAAGTCCATGGGGTTTTCCCGGAAAGCCTCGGTGTCAAAGGGATCCAGCTTTTCCGGCACGGTATGGTAGCAGAACTGCTCGCTGTACAGGTTGCCAGTGCGCAGCAGGTTGCCAAAGCTGGCGTAGCGCTTGTCGGTGCAGTATTCCGTGTTGTAGCGGATGGTACGCCCGATCTGGTGCGACTTGTAGTTGCAGCCGAACACTGCCCCCGCCGACACACCAACGGCACCGTCCAGCTGGATGTTATGCTCCATCAGCACATCCAGTACGCCAGCGGTGAACATTCCGCGCATAGCGCCGCCTTCCAGCACAAGTCCTGTTTTCATACCATTTTCCTCCTCGTCCGGTCAAAAATCCCGGATATGACCCTTCTCCTATTAAGAATAGTATACTCAAAAACCGCGAAAGAACAAGGGAGGATAAACCAAAAATGACCCGACAACCTCACGAAGTTTCGGTATTTTTGGACAAGATCATACTTTTAGAAAAAACGAAGAGGTTTGGTGTCGTAATTTTACGAATTTTGGCATGAAAACCCCTTGTCAAAGCGGGATGCTTCCGGTATACTAGGTGAAACATTATATCATGGGTGCGTGTGGCGCGCGCCCGGGAATGGAAAACAGGCAGGCACTTTTCGCGGCGGGCGAGCCGGAGGCGGAAAACGCACCTGCAAGGGTTGGAGGATATATTTTATGAAGATGCTGGAAGATCGTATCCGCAAGGACGGCATTGTGCGCGAGGGCAACGTACTCAAGGTGGACAGCTTTATCAACCACCAGATGGACATTCCACTGTTCCGCGAGATGGCGCGGGAGTGGAAGCGTCTGTTTGCAGGCAAGCCCATCAATAAGGTGCTCACCATCGAGGCCAGCGGCATCGGCATTGCGGCTGTGGTAGCCAGCGAGCTGAACGTGCCGGTGGTGTTTGCCAAAAAATCCATGAGCATCAATCTGGACTACGACAACTACAAGACCCAGATCCAGTCCTTCACCCATAAAAAGATATACAACGTCATCGTGTCCAAAAAGTTCCTCACTCCGGAGGATCATGTGCTGATCATCGACGATTTTCTGGCCAACGGCTGCGCCTGATGGGTCTGCTGGAACTGGCCGAGGAAGCCGGTGCCACCGTAGAGGGCATCGGCATTGCTGTGGAAAAGGGCTTCCAGCAGGGCGGCGAGCTGATCCGCAGCAAGGGCATCCAGCTGGAGAGCCTTGCCATCGTGGACGCCATGGACAGCACCACCGGCGAGATCACCTTCCGTCCCCAGCCGAACCAGAACTAAAAATCATTATACATTTCAGCGTAACGGAATGTCTGCGGACGTTCCGTTATTTTTTGCGGCTGAATAGCAGCATTTGCAGCGGCGCTGCGGGTAAAGGTATCTGCTTGCCGCAAGCGTGCAAAGACGCTCCGCTGGGCCAGAGGCAGGGA
>ENA-OQEN01000263-OQEN01000263.1-human-gut-metagenome-genome-assembly--contig:-NODE-263-length-23043-cov-4.781419_pt1 | contig 23043 bp, 30 predicted proteins | sample MGYA00242791_ERZ504627 | MGnify/ENA primary metagenome ERZ504627 (study PRJEB26092, sample SAMD00036316) | human gut metagenome | host: Homo sapiens | study: EMG produced TPA metagenomics assembly of... | reverse complement strand
TTAAATAGAACTATAATTCTATTTAAAGTGTGATGCATTATGCCGAGAAAATAAAGAAAATTGTATGATTATTAAAGGGTTATCTAAATTAACTCGGCATAATATCTTTGTCCGCATAAGGAGATACGTTACATATGCCCTAAAGAAGCAGGTCTCAAGGATCTTGGTTTTGATTCACAGGAGAAGGCTAACCTCATGGTATCCCACATTAATTCCCAGCCAAAGGAGAACCTAAAAGGAAAGTCACCGCTTGAGATGATGGAGTTCCTAAGTCCAGATTTATATAAGAAATTCATAGAATTTGGAATCAAGAAAATAGAAAATGATGAAATAATTTTAAAACCATATTTATTAAAAGAAGATAACTAAAATCATTCGGAGAATGTATGAAACATGAGATGCAGACTGACAATAGCACATGCAGTTAAAGTGGAATTTAGTCTTACACCCGAAAAAAATGAACGAAATTCCATAGCTTTATTGTGCCTTAAAATACAATGATTTCTGTGATTAAAGTCACACTTCTTATATACGTATGACTAATTTCCATTTCTAAAACCAAAAGAATATCAGACTTAATATCCGATATTCTTATGAAAACATTATTCTGAACGAGTAAATTCCATATTATTTACATTCTGTTTTAAAGTGGAATTTAACTTTTCACTTTAGCCTATCGAACAAGCCGAAACCCTCTTTCATTTGTTTAATATTTGTATTATGATACTTAAAGAGAGGACGTATATAAAATGAAATTTTCAAAAAGAATGGATCTCTTCGGAGAAAGCATCTTCACTACACTTGCAAATATGCGTAGTGAAAGAAAAAAGCAAAGGAACTAGAAGTCATTGATTTGAGTATTGGAGCACCTAATATCCCTCCAACTCAGGAAGTCATGGAAACAATCGCAAAGGAGGCAATGAAGCCAGAAAACTATCTTTATGCGATTAAGGATGCCGTTGATCTTCAAAACACTGTAAAAGAATGGTATGAAAAAAGATACGGTGTCACTATTGATCCCGAAACTGAAATGACATCATTACTTGGATCTCAGGATGGCTTAGCACATCTTGCTTTAACTTTAGTAGATGAAGGTGATATCGTACTTGTACAAGATCCATGTTATCCAATCTTTAGAGATGGGCCACTACTCGCTGGGGCTAAAGTTGTTACTATGCCTTTATTAAAGGAAAATGATTATTTAATAGATTTTGATATGATTGATGAAAAGACTGCACAGGATGCAAAGTATATGATTGTGTCTTATCCAAATAACCCAACATGTGGTGTTGCGAATGATGAATTCTATAAGAAACTCATTGTCTTCGCAAAGAAATACAACATCATGGTTCTTCATGATAATGCCTATAGTGAATTATTGTTTGAAGGACCAGGACGCAGCTTCTTAGAATTTGAAGGCGCTAAGGATGTGGGGATTGAATTCAACTCATTAAGCAAGACATATGGTTTAGCAGGTGCACGTATTGGTTTTGCACTTGGTAATAAAGAAATCATTGGAAAACTAAAATCATTAAAATCTAATCTAGATTATGGTATGTTCTTACCAGTCAAAAAGGTGCGATTAAAGCATTAACACAGGATCAATCATGTGTAGAAAAAACAAGAAATGCTTATCAACATAGAAGAGACTTATTAGTCAATGGCTGTAAGTCTATTGGCTGGGATATCGATATGCCTAAGGGTACTATGTTTGTATGGGCGAAGATTCCTGACAAGTTTAAAGATTCTGAAACTTTTGTAAAGGAACTATTTGATAAAACAGGTGTTCTTGTGGTACCAGGTAATGCATTTGGTACTCAAGGTGAAGGCTATGTACGTATGGCTCTAGTACAAAGTGATGATACAATCGAACATGCATTAGACATGATGGATAAAAGCGGACTATTTAAATAGTCCGCTTTTTAAATAATATAAGGAATAAAAATCATCAAGCCAATAATAGCTGAAATGATCGCACTAATAAGCACAGCACCTGCTGCAGCGTCTTTAGAAAGCTTTGCAAGAGGATGAACATCTGGTGACGCTAAGTCTACCACTGCTTCAATCGCAGTATTGACAAGTTCTAATGACAAAACAAGTGCAAATAAAATAAGACAGATCATCCATTCAATCTTCGTAATATGAAAATAGAAACCACATAAGATAACTGCACACATAAAAGAAAGATGTATTTTGATATTACGTTCTTTCTTAATTGTATGGATAATGCCTTCAAAGGCATGCTGAAAAGATTTTAAAAGAGATTGTCTAGTATGTGACATCAAACTTCTCTCTCCTTTTCTACAGGATATCTTCCACTTCCATATCAGTGATGTCTATCCATTGTTCATTTTTCATCTTATTGATAAAACGATTAATCTGTTCTATTTCTCCCTGTACTTCTGCTTCTACACGTCCATCAAAGAGATTTCTAACCCAGCCAGTAAGTCCTAACTGAGTCGCATTCATCTGTGCTCTAAAACGGAATCCAACAGCTTGTACTCTTCCTGAAAAATAGATATGCTGTCTAATCATAGTGAACCCCCCTTAAAGGTATACATCACAATACCTGCCGCTACACCAACATTAAGTGATTCCATTGTATCAATAGGAATATAAAGAGAGGCATCAGACATCGCAATTGTTTCATCTCTCACACCATTCCCTTCATTTCCCATAACAAATGCCATCTTATCTGTTGATTTAATATCATCAATAGAAGACGCATTATGTAAGCTTGTCGCAATGACACGTACCCCTAACTTCTGTAGTTCTGGAATAACATGACTCAATTCATCACGGACAATATCTAAATGAAAAACAGCCCCCTGAGTAGAACGCAAGGCCTTATCATTGTATAAGTCTACACAATCAGGACTCATGACAATCTGTTTAAAGCCAAAAGCAAGTGCTGAACGAAGGATAGTTCCTAAGTTTCCTGGATCCTGTACACCATCTAAAATCAAGACACGATCATAGTGTTTTAAAATATTATCCTTCTTATGACATACAGCCATAATAGGCTGTGGTGTTTTTGTATAGGACAATTTTTCCATAACAGAATCAGACACAACAAGCACTTTATCCTGTCCTTCTAATGATTCATCTGTACTAATAACTAAATCACATAGTCCTGCTTTTTTTGCTTCTTCTACCATGTGGAATCCATCTACTAGAAAAAGTCCTTTTTCATCTTCTTGTTTTCTTGTTTTTTTAATTTTACAAGGTCTTTAATTGTTTTATTATTCACTGATTGAATCATACATGCTTTTCCTCCAATATTTTCATACGTTTCTTATAATCAGGCATTCTCTTTTTGACTTCTGCATAGAATCGAGGAGAATGATTTGGTTCAATAAAATGACATAACTCATGCACAATTACATAATCAATCAACTCTTTATCTAAATAAACTAAAGAGAAATTAAATGTCACAAGGTTCAATTGATCATAACAGCTGCCCCATCTTCCTTTATATTGTTTGATTTGAATACGTGGCATAGGTCGATTAAATAAAGGAAGATATTCTGCCGTTCTCGTTTTTAAGTATTCATAGAGTATCTGAGAAAGATATATCCCTAACGCATTTTCTATATAAGAAGTATACACATAAATACTATCTCCATGAATTGCACATTGTTTCTTCTTAATATCTCTGACAACTATTTGATATTTCCTACCAAAGATATAGACATACCCATCCTCTCTTAGATCAAAATAAGGGACATAAGAAGATAATCGTGCATATAAATCCTCTTCATTTTCATAGATTAAATCACGAATATACTTCTCGCTTGTACCAGCAGGTGCACTCACCTCTAAATAATTATCTCTGATCTTCACCCTGATTGTTTTCATCTTCTTAAATGAAACAATACATGGGTATATATGTCCTTTTAATTTAATATTCCATTTTACTCTCTGCATTTTCTTATAAACTCTTCAAATATTTTCTGACTTTCTTTCTCTGTACACATGAATTCAGGATGCCATTGTACACCCCATACAAACTTCTTATTAGGTGCATAACATGATTCGACTAAACCATCTTCACTTATAGCCATAGGTTGTAAATCATTTCCTAGTTCTTTGATTGCTTGATGATGACAGCTATTGACTGGCAGAATAGTTTTATTAAGTAGACTCTTTAATGGTGTATCCTCTACAAGAGTAACTGTATGCTGCTTATTGTCATAAGGTGGTTTCATTCTGTGAGTTATAGTACTTTTATATTCTGATGGTAAGTCCTGATATAATGTTCCACCACATAATACATTAAGCAACTGATGCCCTCTACATATTCCTAATATTGGTTTATTTAAAGCATATACTTCTTTAAATAACTGACTTTCTAGTGTATCTCTATAAGGTGTTAAATCTCCACAATTTTCCTTCTTCTCTTCATGATAATAAACAGGATCTATATCTGGGCCGCCAGTAAAAAGAAAACCATCAAAGTTCTCTGATAATTGTTTAATATCTTCTATATTTTCAATAAAAGGTAACATCACAGGAATACCTCCTGCATTCATAATACCTTTCATATATCCTGGAAGCAGCCAATAACTCTCTTTTTTCTCATCAAATAAAGGTAATATTCCTATAATAGGTTTCATTTGCATCAGCTCCTGAAACTATTATAAATAGTAAAAGAGCCTCTTTCAAGAGACTCTATTCATGACATATTGCCTTTATTTCTTCTAGATGTTCTAAAGCAAGCGCATAACCATAATCATAAATTCTTTGAATCTTATCTAGATCCTTTTCCATAGAATCAATAATAACTTCTTCTGTTGGTCTTAATACAAGTGCCTTGCCTTCTTTTTCTAGCTTGTCAATATAGTCTAATGTTTCATTATAGTTGATATGACGCGAAAGCAGGGCATCTTTAAGAAGTGGGTATTTACGAGACACAACCTGTGCTGCAAATTGAGTTGAAAAATTGAGTGTCTTCTTATAACCCTTTGGTCTAGTAAGAATAATCAAAAGCTTCTTATTACCATCTTCTATTGCTTTCTTTACAGGAATAGAATCTGCAATACCGCCATCAAAATATTCATTCTCACCTATTTTGATTGCAGGAAATACAATAGGAATAGCACATGTTGCCTTTAACACTGTACAATGGCGATCTATTTTATGACCATCTATATATTCTGCTTTTCCTGTATTTGCATTTGTGACACCTACAAGTACTTTTGTATGAGACTTATAAAATGTATCATAATCAAAAGGATTGAGTTCATTAGAAATTGTTTCATAGGCAAACTTTAAACCAAATAAAGAATGATCCGTCTTATAGTTTCTAAGACCAATATAACGAGGATCATGGCGATACGTTTTTAGTATCTCAAGATTTCTTCTAGGCTGTTTTGATACATAAGAAACACCATCAGTGATTCCTGCACTTACACCTATACAATAATCAAACATAATATCATGATCATTCAAACAATCCATAATACCACATGAAAAGATTGGTCTAAATGTACCACCTTCTAAAACAATTCCACTCATATACTTATTCCCCCTCAAATAAAGACATTGACTCTGCTGAGTTAACGTCTACTATTTTATGGAAATACTCCTTCTGTGTCAAATCCCCCTTCACGACTTGCTTTGCAATAACACCATCTTTAATGTAAAGCAATTTCTGTGAATAACTGGCAATCATTGGATCATGAGTCACCATAAGTATAGAAACACCATCTTGATTATTTAATTCTTTGAATATTTCCAATATTTCATGTGATGTGTGAGAATCTAAGTTACCTGTTGGTTCATCCGCTACAATAAGTTTAGGATGAGTGACAAGGGCACGACAGATGGCTGCACGCTGTCTTTGTCCTCCTGAACATTCATTAGGATACTTATGAAGTAATGAATCAATAGATAAACGTGACGCTGTTTCTTTAACTCTTGCTTCTATTTCTTCCTGTGGCAAATTTGCAAGAGAAAGAGGAACTGCAATATTTTCAAGAACAGTGAGAGAATCTAATAAGTTGAATTCCTGGAAGATAAATCCAAGGTTCTCATAACGAAACTTACCTATTTCATTTTCACCCATACTTCTTACTTCAGCATCATTGATATAAACCTTCCCTTTTGTAGGAATATCAATTGTAGATAGATTATTAATAAAAGTTGATTTACCTGCACCACTTGGTCCCATGACACAGATGAATTCTCCTTCATTCATAGTCATAGAGACACCATGTAACGCTTCAAAGGTATGGCTTGTACCAATACCATATATTTTAGTTATATTTTTCGCAACTAGTATTTCACTCATAGTACTTCCCCTATTTCTGTATAAACATTCTTCATATAAATATAATAAGTCATCACTGCAAGAATCATCTGTGGAATGATATCCACACCAAACAACATAATAATGAGCCCTAAAGTATCCGGTGTATGCATATAAACCTGAATCATGACAATTGTAAGATAAACAATAGGTATTAAAACAAGTAATGAATAGAAAGAATCACTTCTTTTTTGATATAAGAAGCAATCTTCTTTCTTGTACAGCCTATCTTATAAAGATTACTAAAGGCTTTCACTCTTTTCATAGTTTCTGCCGCATATTTATACATAATTGTGATAGATAATAAGATTGTCATCACAATGTAAGCAATAATGGCGGTCATATATTCTCTTGGTGAATTTTTCTGGGCAATGATCATAGCACTCATACAAACATTTGTGACAACATAAACAAGAATAAGAGCACCTGAATTAGTCAAAGAAGTAGATAAATGACTTAAAGAAACAAGGTCTAAAGTATGTCCTAAACGTTGACTCTTGATTTTTCTAAGTATTTCAGGAATTGTCTGAGATAAAACATAAGCCGCCCCTATTCCTCCTACAAAACAAGGGAATACAAATCCAGTTGGACTATAAGGAGTCGTAACTAATAAAATAATCGAAAATATATAAATGAATGGTGGAAGATAAGAAGGTAATCTCTTATCCACTACCTTTTCATGAGATTCATGTAAGAGTGTCTGGATATCATGACGGTAAACAAAGCCTGAATCACCTAGAATAGTTACAAAGAAAAGAATTGCAATAGTCATAAGTGTATCTGTATAGGCACGCATAGGAATCATGAAGATAGACTTATGAATATGCATAGAGTGATACATGATTGAATTCACTCCTACTGCCCCTGCCATACCAATCAAATAACCAATAGGTAAAGCAATTAAAGAGATAATGATTTCCTGATAAAATAAATAAAGTGTTGAATCAAAAAAACTGCTGCCACTCATCGCAAGAATAGCGAATTCTTTTGTCTTATGTGTACAAAAGAATGAGTTGGCATAAACCATCATTAATCCACAAAATATTATAACAACAAATGCGATGATACTTGATAATGGAACACTGACCTGTGAAAAAGATCCACCACTTGCAGCTGCTGTTTGATCCATTAACGTATCATTATTAATAATATTAAAGAAGACAAATGATACAAAGACAGTAAAAAGAACAGTAATACCATAAGATATAGCTTGTCTCTTTTCACGTTTCAACATCTTACAGGCAAATTTAAATGTCCCCATGGTCTTTCCCTCCATGAGTATGGCGATAAGAGTTAATACGTGTCACTCTTAAGATATTTTCTTCTCCAGGAAAATAAACTGGATTCTGTTTTGTTTGTTTATAGATGTCTATTACTCCTTTCGCATCATCTACAATTTCAGTAAGTTTCATCAAGCCATACATCTAGGAGGAAGAACATATAAAGGTACACCTGTATCCTTGAAATGTAACTTAATTTCCATAAGCAGGTGTGGACAGCACATCACTACATCATATTGATCAATGACTTCGTGCATCAAGCTAAAGGGTGAGAAATCAACCTGTACTTGATTCTCTAAATGATTTTCTTTAATTTGTTTCTGCATACGTGTAGTGACATAGCTTGATGAAAAGCCACCCCCACAGCAGATTAATATTTTTAATAGATTCATGGTGTATATTATATAAGATAATTTCATAGCACACTATTAATTTTCTGAACATGAAAAAAACCGACATCAGTCGGTTGATTCTTCGTAGCACTTTAATCGTTCAAACTTCAGTTTTCTCATAGATTTGATCTTTTCGATGTCTTTTTCTAAAAGCTCATAGTTATAGAGCATATCCTTATATTTACCAAAATGTTCATATTGATAAATATAATAAGTCATATACATTTCAATAATTGGCTCAATACCATGATAGTGTTCTAGTTCATAGAGTCCACAAGCAACATAGCACAAGCACATGAAATATTCCAGTTCTCTATTTTCTCCTAGCATTTCGTCTGAAAATACATATGAACTCCCATAAAACATAGGATGAGGCGTATCTTTCTGTGAATCCATTTCCTGATAGACATCATTTCTTACTTCTCTATAATATTCTAGTTCTTCCATAATTACCTACTCATCCCTAAATGCATCTTCATAATCTAGTTTACCTGAATTAAGTACGAAATCCCTGTCACGTTTCATTTCATCCAGTTCTTCTTGTGTTTCAACATGTACACCCACTATGATTTCATCAACATTCTCATAGGTATGATAGAACATATAATTAACACCATCATTAAGTGTAGGATATAATTCTGCCTCAATAGTAGCAAGTGCCAAAGATACTTTTAATGCAAATAAAGGACATCCGTTAAATTGAGGCCCTAAATCATTAAGATGGAACATACCTACAGATTGTTCACTATCGATATATGATGTTCTAAAATCATGCTTTATATCTTCATACTTATCCATCGCTTTTTCTTTCACTACTTTTCACCTTTTCTATGACTTTCTGTTTACTTATAAGTTCATTATACACTACATTACAGCCAAAACACTTATATTTTTAAGCATGAAAAAAAGTGCCATCTCTGGCACTTTAGATTACTTTGCTAACTGTTCTTTAGCTAAATCAGTTAAAGCCTTGAAACCTTCAGGATCAGCAATTGCGATTTCTGAAAGCATCTTTCTGTTAATGTTAACTTCTGCAAGTTTTAAACCGTGCATGAAAGTTGAATATGACATATCGTTCATTCTGCAAGCAGCGTTGATACGTGCAATCCAAAGCTTTCTCATTTCTCTCTTTAACTGTCTTCTATCTCTGTAAGCATACTTTAAAGAATGCATTACCTGTTCATGAGCTGTTTTATATAAAGCATGTTTGCTACCGAAGTAACCTTTAGCTAGCTTTAATGTCTTTTTTCTTCTGCGTCTAGTTGTAAATCCGCCTTTTACTCTTGCCATGTGTATATCCTCCTTAAAATTAACCTATTAGATACGAGACTTGATTCTCTTGTAATCTGATGGGTGTACTAATGTTGATTTAGCGAGATGCTTTTTCTGTTTATGTGTCTTATTATGTGATAAGTGAGATACGTATGCATGGCCTCTCTTTAATTTACCACTTGCTGTTTTCTTTAAGCGCTTCTTAAGACCGCTATGTGTTTTCATTTTTGGCATGATAAGTTTCCTCCTATTTTACTTTGCTTTTTTAGGTGCGAGCATTGCTGTCAATGTTCTTCCTTCTAGTTTAGCTGGCTTTTCAACGACGCAATATTCAGAACATTCCGCAATAAAATCATCCATAATCTTCTGTCCAAGATCAACATGAGCCATCTGTCTTCCTCTGAAACGAATTGCTACCTTGACTTTATCGCCATCCTGTAACCATTTCAAAGTACGTTTAAGCTTCACGTTCTTATCGTGTACATCGATTGTTGGAGATAACTGCGTCTCCTTGACCGCAACAACTTTTGAATTTTTCTTCATTTCTTTTTGTTTCTTCTGCTGCTCGAAACGATACTTTCCGTAATCCATGATACGGCATACCGCTGGTTTTGCCTTAGGAGCAACACAAACTAGATCAAGTCCTGCATCATAAGCACGATTCATTGCGTCTCTCTTGCTCATAACGCCTAACTGTTCTCCATTCTGATCAATAACCAGTACTTCCTTAAAACGAATATTTTCGTTGATTGGATCTTCCTTCTTCACTGGTTTTGTTCTATCATAACGTCTAATAAAAGCCACCTCCGCTTACTTCATATTAAATAAAAAGTGAGCTACTAGCGCCCACTTATCGTTAGAGTTTAATCTAGTGACATTGGCCCATCGACTGTATCAATCGGGCGAGAAGTAGGCACTTCTTCTTTCCACTTTTTACTTGTTCATCTTACCCAACATACAGGTGTTTGTCAATAACTTTTTTAATTTATTTTAGATTTCTGTAATAACACCATTCACCGCATGAATCTTTACGCCTCTATACTTTATAGTAGCCTTGACTTTGAGATTTTCTATATCCATCGGGCGTTCCATCGTACAATCTTATAATCGATCATGACTCGTGTATTCTCTTCAAGTAGCACCTTACTATTATAATAATCCTCAGTTAAAGTCTTATCTTTAGAAAATGTCTCATTCACTACACCAAGCTGACTCAAATCACCTACAGTAAAACTTGCCTGAGATATATTAACAGCCTTAGGAAAGAATACTTGTGTGGCCACTAAATATGTTTCTTTTCCATATATAAGTCCATAAGGATGTACACTCACACTTAAGACAACTTCCTCTGTAGTCTGATTTTATCTCTTATTTTCAACCCACAAAAGACCGCAACAACATATACCACTAGTACAACAATTTGACTGATCAGTTTACTATGTTTCACTGTTTATTCTTCTTTATCTTTTAGAAGGTTTAAAAATCTGTGTAAAAGAAGAAGGAAGCGGTGCTTTAAAGGTCATTGTTTTATGTGTAAAAGGATGTGTGAATGCAAATTCATGTGCATGTAGACCTAATCTCTTTAAAGGATTTGTACGTGCTCCATACTTCTTATCACCAATAATAGGATGATTCAAAGAAGCCATATGAACACGAATCTGATTCTTACGCCCTGTATCTAAAAATACTTCCATCATTGTATAATCCTTAGATACTTCTAATGGCTTGTAGTGCGTAATAGCCAATTGTCCCTCTTTCGCAATACGCATCTTTAACTGTTTATCTTCTACAAGATGATTCTTTATTGTACCTGACTTACGACATTGTCCTTCTAATATTGCAACATAGCCTCTTGTTTTAACATACTTATTCCAGTTATGAGTTAATTCCTGATAAAGCTTCTTATTCTTCACAAACATAAGTACACCAGAAGTATCCTGGTCTAAGCGATGTACAAGATAACACTGCTGTCTCTTCTTACGACAATATTCCATCACCATATAAAAAGCTGTCTGATATTTATTATTCTGTGTCTCTTCACTCACAAGCCCTGAAGGCTTATTAATGACTATCATGTCATCATCTTCATAAAGAAGTTCAAAAGGAAGATTCGTCTTCTTACCAACTTCTACTTCATCTCCTGGATGTAATTCAAAGGCATGATAAGTCTGTACTTCACCATTCACCTGTACCGATTTATATTTCAATAAATTCTTACAATCATTTCTCTTCTTACGAGTATGCTTTACAAGAGAATCTAATAGTAATTCATCTGTTGTAACCTTATACATTCTTTTCCTCCAAATAACGTCTCACTTCTTCTTCTAAATACTGTGGACCTTTTTCCAGTAATACAGAAAGAGGTTCATCTGTATGATTAATACAGCGTACATCCTCAAATCCGGCTTCAAGTAATGTCTCTTTATCTTCACACTTTCCACAAAATGCGACAACAGGCTTATTGTATTTCTGTGCTAAGCGCAAGACACCTATTGGTGTCTTTCCATATAAAGTCTGATGATCCATTTTTCCTTCACCTGTAAAAATAATATCCGCTTTCTGGATTGCTTCCTCTAGGCGAACTGTACGACTGACTGCATCAAATCCAGTCACTAGTTTACCATTTAGTCCTGTAACAATCGCATAGCCCATGCCTCCTGCTGCTCCTGCACCAGGTATACATGAATCATCCTTATCAACTAATTCACTCATTATTTTCACATAATGCTTCATTGCCTGATCTGTCTTTTCTAGATCTTTCACCTTTTTTTGAGGGCCAAAGACATAAGTGCTCCTGCTTTCCCACATAATGGATTGGTAACATCACATGCCCCTTCTACTTCTATATTTGATAAATCGAGACGTGTTTTCTTAATATGATCAAGTGTTTCGAGTCCTCTCGCATTCATTGGAATACGCTGATCAAACTGATCAAAGAAACCATAACCCATACCACTTAATAGACCTATTCCTCCATCATTACAAGCTGATCCACCTAAAGTCAAAAGGAAACGTTTGACACCATGATCATAAGCATATTTCATCATTTCTCCTACACCATAAGATGTTGCTTCTGTTCCGTTCTTTTCTTCATCAGTCAGGTAATCAAGTCCACATGCCTGTGCACTTTCTATAATAGCAAGATCATCCATAATAGCGATTTTTGCATGAACTGTCTTAAATAGTGGTCCTGCTACCTCTATTTCATGAATATCACCATTTAGATAATGATTCATGACTTCCATTGTCCCTTCACCACCATCAGCTAAAGGACAAATATGTACATTATTATAAGCTCTCTGTACTGCTTCTCCTGCAGCATATGCAGTCATGCTTTCTTTAAAAGAATCAAATGCAGCAAGTATTTTCATCATTATCACTCCCTGTATGTATTCTAACATAAAAAAGTTCATGGTCACCCATGAACTTTTAAGATTTTCTTTTTAATAAATAAATATTTTTCTTATAAACAATAACATAGAAAATAATTGATAACACAACTGCAGAGAGTGCATCAATAATTCCATGTTGCTTGGTTAAGAAAGTAGAGATAATAATCCCTATTGTAAGAATTATAGTTCCCTTCTTCATAATACTAGTTGCATGCTTTGATTTACTAAATGCCATGCACATACCAATAGAATTAAAGATATGAATACTTGGCAACACATTGGTTGGTGTATCAAGCTTATAAAGCAAATCAACAAGTATTAACGCAATATTGCTATGACCTAAATGTTTTGGTCTAATATCCAAACCATTAGGATAAATGACTGATACCACTATAAAGAGTGTCATACCAGTAAATAGGAATGTAATCATCTGCAAGTATTCTTTCTTATCTTTGAAGAAGAAATACCAGAAAGAGAAGAAGATATACCCAAACCAGCTGATATAAAAGAAAACAAACCACTCATTAAATGGAATTATATGATCTATTGGTGTAGAAATCATATGATATTGCGTCACTGGCATGAAATGTTCAATAAAGAAGAAACATACCAGATAAACTACAAAGTACAAAAACGTCCACCAGTAACGCCAATTCTTTTTCATTAGTTTTTAGAGAATTCTGACAAGATTAATTCCTTGTTCTTATCAGTCGCCCAGTTGATTCCCCACTGATTAGAGAAGAGTAATAAATACTTTCCTCTTAAATCCTGCACTCTCTTTGTATCTGAAGATAAATTCAAGCTATATAGATCAATTTCTTCATTATCAATCCATCTGATGAACTGATATCCAAGAGGTTCTCTCTTGATATTTACGTTATATTCGTTCTTTAAACGATATTCAAGTACTTCAAACTGAAGGACACCTACTACACCTACAATGATTTCTTCCATTGAACCACCAATTTCAGTGAAGATCTGAATAGCCCCTTCCTGGGCAATCTGTTCTACACCCTTAACGAACTGTTTACGCTTCATTGTATCTGTATTACGGATACGTGCGAAATGTTCAGGAGCGAATGTAGGGATACCTTCAAACTTGAATTTGTGCTTAGGTGTACAGATTGTATCACCAATAGAGAAAATACCTGGATCAAAGACACCGATGATATCTCCAGAATAAGCTTCCTGGATTTCTTCACGATCATCAGCCATTAACTGTTTAGACTGACTTAGTTTAATCTTCTTATTTCCCTGCATATGGAATACTTCCATACCCTTAGTGTATTTACCAGAAGTGATACGCATGAATGCCATTCTATCTCTATGTGCTTTATTCATGTTTGCCTGAATCTTGAATACAAATGCACTGAAGTCTTCATTGAACGGATCAATTGGCCCATCATCACTCTGTTTTGGCTGAGGAGGCATAGAGTAATCTAAGAAATGATGTAAGAATGGCTCTACACCAAAGTTAGTTAAGGCACTACCAAAGCATACGGGTGATAATTCTCCACGATGTACTCTTTCTAGATCAAATTCTGCACCTGCACCATCTAGTAATTCGACATCATCCTGAAGAGTAGCATAATAATCTTCACCAATTTCTTTAATTAATTCAGGATCATCATAATCAGTAATGATTTCCTGTACTTCCTTCTTACCACCCTGTACTGGTACGAAACGAATCACTTTCTTAGATTCTCTTTCATAAACACCTTTGAACTGTTTACCACATCCAATAGGCCAGTTAACAGGACATGTATCCATACCTAATTCCTGTTCAATTTCTTCCATTAATTCATAAGGGTCTTTGGCTTCTCTATCCATCTTGTTGATGAAAGTAAAGATAGGAATATGTCTCATTGCACAAACCTTGAATAACTTACGTGTCTGTGCTTCGACACCCTTAGATGCATCAATAACCATAACTGCTGATCAGCTGCCATTAAAGTACGATATGTATCTTCTGAGAAGTCCTGATGGCCTGGAGTATCTAGAATATTGATACAGAACCCATCATAGTTGAACTGTAATACTGAAGATGTAACAGAGATTCCTCTCTGTTTTTCAATTTCCATCCAGTCACTGACTGCATGACGCATATTCTGCTTACCCTTAACCATACCGGCTTCCTGAATAGCTCCACCATATAATAAGAACTTTTCTGTTAATGTTGTTTTACCAGCATCAGGGTGAGAAATAATCGCAAACGTACGACGTTTACTTACTTTATCTACAAATTCTGACATATAGCCTCCTTAAATTACGAATTGACCATTCTTGAAGATCTGCACTGTTTTTCCATCTTGAGTCACAGCTTCAATATCAAGGTCTTTTGTCCCAATCATAAAATCAACATGTGTGAATGAATCATTAACACCATGTTATATAATTCTTCTTTAGTCATCTCATAACCGCCCTTAATACATTCATTAAACCCTTTACCAAGAGCAAGATGACATGCTGCATTCTCATCAAATAATGTGTTATAGAATAATAGCCCCATTTCTGATATAGGAGAATCAACAGGCACGAGTGCCACTTCACCTAAATAATGAGCTCCATCATCAGTATCAATGATGCTTGCAAGTACATCTTTACCTGTCTTAGCATCAAAGTCTACAACACGACCTTCCTTAAATCGAATATAAAAATCATCGACAAGTGAACCACCATGGTTAAGTGGCAATGAAGAATAAACAATACCTTCTGTCTTTCGATAGTCTGGAGAAGTAAAGATTTCTTCTGTAGGCATATTAGGGAAAGAATAAACTCCATCAGTTGTAAAACTTCCTCCACCTGCAAATAAATAATCTTTATTCATATATACTTTTAAATCAGTTCCTAGACTATTTGTATAGTGTAAGTAGTCAATAGTCATCTCATTAAGTGTCTTAACACGTTCTTCAAAAGACGCACGATGCATTTCCCAGGCATTCAAAGGATCTTTTGTATCTACATAGCATACATGATAAATAGCCTTCCATAAGGCTTCTGTTGCCTCCTGATTATTCATATCAGGAAATACCTTATTCGCCCACTTAAGAGAAGGTGCCCCAACAATACACCAGCGATCAATACCTAGATCTAAATGGTCATAGAATGTCTTAGCCTGTTCATGCATTGCTTTACTGTATGTTGCCATCTTTAAAGGATCAATACCTTTAAAACCATCAGGATTTTCTGATGTAATAGTAACTACAGCCGCATGTTCTAATGCATACTTATTACGTAACTCCACAAGATAATCAGGCACATTTTTGAAGTAATCAACATCATTATGTTCATATCTAAGTCTTGTAATATCCTCATCTACGTAATGAGCGATTACATCCTGAGCCCCTGCTTTATACGCTTCTTTGGCGATAGCTTTCACTAAAGAGGCACATTCAACATCCGCAGTAACTACAAGTTTCTGGCCTTTTTGAAGATTAACGCCCTTTTTCACTATCAATTCAGCATATTTATTCATCATATCAATACACCCCATCTCCATTATTCTAAGAATTTTCTATTCTTTGTCAACAGAAAAAGCATAACATATTACGTGTTGAATTTCCATTTTTCTTGTTATTATTTTACACATGTGATATGATATAGATAGCAGTTACACAGGACATTTTGTATTGGTTTTTTATCAGTAGTACACTATCGATTGCAAAAGCCTATAATAAAGTTGCTTGATGTATTGCAATTTACAGGAGGTATGTCAGATGACAGGTAAAGTAAAATGGTTTAAGGCCGAAAAAGGTTATGGATTCATTGTAGTAGAAGGACAGAGCAAAGATATCTTCGTTCATTTCTCTGCAATCAACGCTGATGGATACAAGACTTTAGAAGAAGGTCAGACTGTTGAATTTGACGTTGTTGAAGGCGATCGTGGACCACAGGCAGCTAACGTTACAGTAATTGAATAATCATCATAAAAGGCTGATGCAATAAGCATCAGTCTTTTTTTTGTCACATAAGCAATTAACAGCTTCATTGTGTTCTCTACTGCATCTACATGTGAACGTTCCATACCATGGCTTGCAGCTACACCTGGACCTATCAATGCACCTCTAATATCCTGGCCACCTCTTAAAGATGCAGAGACATCAGAACTATAGAATGGATAAATATCAACAGCAAAAGATAATTCATTATCTTTTGCAAGATTGATGAGCGTTGTTGTCATCTGATAATCATAAGGACCACTAGAATCCTTCGCACAGATAGAAACAGCTCTTTCAGTGCAGCTTAAGTCTTTACCAATACATCCCATATCCACCGCAATAAATTCTTCAATTTCTTCAGGAATATAAGCGCATCCATGTCCTACTTCTTCATAAGTAGAAATCAAGAAATACCAAGTATCACGAGGAATAATGAATTCTTCCTTCATTGTCTTTAATAAGCCATATAGAATAGCTACGCTGAGTTTATCATCTAAGAATCTAGATTTAATAAAGCCACTTGGAGTAATTGTAGTTTTAGGATCAATACAGATATAATCTCCTGGATGATACCTAATTCTTCTACTTCCTTCTTAGATGACACACATTCATCAATACGTACATGCATTGTCATATCAGTTCTAGGGGCATTCTTAGAATCGTCATAGACATGTGCACTTGGAGAATTAGATAGAATTGTTCCTGTATAAGTTCTGCCATCTCTTGTTACTATTTTACAATATTCACCATCTAATGTAGGAACAATAGGGCCTCCTACTAAAGTGAATGCAAGTGTACCATCTTCTTTGATACTTCTGACCATAAGTCCTAAAGTATCAGCATGAGCACATAATGCCTTTGTATGATGACCGATACCAGGTACCTTAACAATCAGATTGCCTTTATTGGTATGCATTGTCTCATAACCTAAGGCTTTGACTTCTCTTTCATAAAAGTCAATGACTGCTTTTGTATATCCTGTAGGAGAATCAATTAAAAGCAGTTCTTTCGCAAATTCCATTACTTTTAAGGCGTTCATATGAATCCTCTCTTTCTTACTCATTATAACATCTAAAAAAGATCAAGCATATTATCAAGATAGATTTCTTCTCTCACATGAATTGAATATTCTGGCTTCACCATATAATATAACAGAAACTCTAATACAAGAGCACTGCCTAGACTTCTACCTTCTATCTTGAACTGTGTAAAGCCTAATGGCCTATAAATAGACTGTATGTCTTCAATACTGATAAACGAAGGATTATGCATGGCATGAGAAAAAAGATAACCTTGCTTTGAATTTGGTGCTTTACAAATATGATCAGGGATATCTTTACCTAAATTCTGTAAACTCACCGTTTCATAACATTTCTTTCTATCCTGACATCCTACATAACAGCATTCATTACATAAGAATTCTACTTTATCCTTCTGTTTGATTGTAGATAAGAGTTTTAATTTCTTATTCAAACGGAAATCAGGCACAACATGACGGAATTCTTCTCTTTCACATTCTTCTTTAAATTCATTAAAGTCAGTGATGACTTTAGTGGTAGAAGAGACAAAATACAGCTGTTGATATTTCTCCATCAAATAGTGTAACAAGAGATCAGAGTGTACAATGACTCCATTGTTGCCTGCCTCATTAAACAATCTACATAATGTATTACATTTAGGATCTAAGAGATGTTCTTCTTCTAGCATAGAGTTACTAAAAGTAAGTCTTGCAGAAATATGATATGTTTTCATCAAGTCTAATACCTCACGAGGGTTATCTTCTCCTTCTCCTAGTCTTCCTCCACCCCATAAACAGTCCATTGGAGCACCATAAATAGAGCCTATTTCACACCAGTCATAAAAATATTCTCTATGTTTATAAAAAAGAGGAAGGAATTTCTTATATAATTCATAGAATTCAAATAATCCTGGTAAGTGGTAATAAATTGTTTGATTCATCATTCTTCCGTTAATTCTTTCAACACTTTTCTTACATTATGAGCTGCATCTTCCTGTATCTCAATAATACGAGCTCCTCTAGACTTGGCTACTTCTCTTAAATCTACAGATATTCCTGTATGGAATGAACATCCTACTACTAAAAATACATCTCCTGGTTGTAATGTATAAACCATTTCATAAGCTAATTGATAATTTGGTGCTGGATCACCATAAAGAACTGGCTTATTGTATAAAGAATAGGCAATATCCATTTCATCATCAGCAGGAAGACCACCATGTAGTTCTAATGCATCGCTGCCTGCAAGTCTATGTAAGCCATCAATATTCATTGTGATAATAGGAATATGATACTCTGCCAAGGCATAATGTGCATCATTTGGTTTTGCGCCATTCATATTCGCTTTTAATTGTCTAATAACTTCATTGTATTCTTCGTGATGCCTTTGTGCATAGCTTCTAAATAGTTTTTCTCTGACATCCGGTCTTTCCATAAATGTAGGAATATTACTCTGTTTAGATATTCCTGCACCTGTAAATGCGATTATCTTCATAATATCATCTCCTTGTGACTTATTATAACACTTATAGGAGTCTTAATAAATCTTCTACCTTCTCTAGTATATAATCAGAATCACTCATATCCTTGCTTTCTACACTACCCCATTTTGCGAATGCAAAATCAATCCCTGCATTTCTTGAAGCAAGAAGATCTGAATAAGCATCTCCAATATAAATAACATCTTCTTTATTTAATCCTAAACGTTCCATACACAATAATAATGGTTCAGGATCCGGTTTATGTTTAGAGGTATCATCCTCCAGCACAACAACTTCCATATAATCATCTAGTCCTAAAGAAACTACATCAATATCATATTGTTTCTTATTTTTAGAAGAGACAACACTAAATCTTAACTTTTCATGCAATGTCTTTAATACGTCATCCATTCCTTCATAAGGGCTTGCCTGATATTCATTCACATATTTAACCCATCTTGCATATACTTCTTCAGGATTGTTGACTTCTAGTTCTTCCATGACCTTCATACCTGGATAAGAAGCAAAATGGTACACTTCCTCTAACGTCCAGTTTTCTCCTTTTTCTTCCTGAATAATCTTTTGTAACGGAATCATATTCATATCAAGTGTATTGACTAAAGTATTATCAATGTCAAAAATAAGGGCCTTATATTTCACTATTATTTCCTCTCTATTTCTATTACATAAGGTGCATTTTTTTTTATTCATCATTTTAAAACTTGATACATTATATATATGTGTATCTAAATCTGATACATAGTTATTAATCCATAAAGCTTCTTCTTTACCCTGAGGATGTCCAATATAACAAGTTATAAAGATGACCTTTTTCATATGTTCAATAGCTTTAATAAGAGTTCTTTGAGTAACATCAAGTGTTGTTGTGATATTATGATCTCCTTCCGGTAAATAGCCTAGATTAAAAATACCAATATCAAATGTATCAACATAACGATCAAAATTCTCATGAGAATCACGAATAAGATGTGCTTTGTCTCCTACTAATTCTCCTGTATGTATTAATGCTTCTTCTTGTATATCAAAGCTATAGACTTCCTTGCAGCATTCAATTAAAGCCTTTGTATCATGACCATTACCCATTGTGAAATCTACACCTATTTCTAGATTATCATATGTATGCATACGTTCATGAACATACTCTACCATACTTAACATAATTCTTCTCTCCTTTAAAAAAATCCGGCAAATGCCGGATTCATTATGATTTTAATGCAGGAAGGTCTCCTGTATAAAGACAATATTCTTCTAATGTCCAGTTGTTTTCATACATGATCTTAGCAGCTTTTTTACCTACATAACGAAAATGCCAAGGTTCCTGTGTAATACCTGTAATCTTAGAAGTACCATCCGCAAAACGTAATACAAAGCCATATTTATGTGCATTCTTGCATGCCCATTTATATTCCGATGTATCACCAAATACAAGTCTCTTACCTTCATTTACACTTTCAGAACTCATATCAATTCCAAGTCCTGTTTGGTGTTCACTTGCACCAGGTAAAGCAACGTGCTGGATTGCATAAAGTTCTCCCCACTTCTGCTTATATTCTTTGTAGATTTCATTCTGTTCACGATAAGAACGATAACCACTATTAATCATGATATAATAGCCTTCCTGTTCACCTGCTTTACGCATAGCAAGGAATGCTTTATAGGCTTCTTTTCTAAGTTTTGGATGATCACACTTTTTAGTAATATATTTCTTATCAGGTGTCACGAGATCAGTTGGTTTATAATCTGAAGGGAGATATAAGCCTTTCTTTACAAGTGTAGTGTAGCGAGCTGGATTAGTAATAGTATGTCTAGTCGCTTCCTTAGTAGAATCTCCAATAAAAGGATAAGACGTACTTAATACAGCATAGTTATAATTCTTACTTGATTTATAAGCTGCTTCATATTTATCTAAATCCTGGAATTTAAAACCAGAAACAGCCATATAATTCTTCATCTTATTATAGCTATAGCCTTTATCTAGAATATAATCCAAATCATCGCTATCAGCTGTTTTTAAGATTGCCCAGATCTGTTTTTCAGTAAAGCCTTTCTTCTTTAAAGTAGGAATCTGATCATCTAACATAGGTGTTAATGTGTCAACAACATCTGCAGATTTCATCTTCTTATGAAGAGACTGATACTTTTCAAAATCAGCATAATACTTAACATCCTTAGAATGCTTTAACCATGAATCAAGATGATCTAAATAATCATCATCAATGACCATCTTCACTTTGTCACTTGTTAGTTTTAATACAGCAGACTGCTGAGACCATGAATAACCCTTCATAGCCAATCTAATACGTGAAAAGTTAAATGTAATAACTAATACCAATACAACAACTACAGGAATAACAACTTTTAAGACGTTATCCCATCTTATTCTTCTACGACGTCTGTAAGGAGAATAATTATAATTTCTCTTTCTTCTTCTCATACTTGTTACCTCTTTCTATATCAGGTAGTGTCAAAAATCTATATTACATAGCACAAATACACTACCCTCAATTTTATCTATATAACAGTAAAATGATTACTGAGTATATCTTAGTAATCATCTTTTTCGTATTTAACTAAAAAAGATGAAACAACCTGTGTTATACTTTTAGCGCAAACAAAAAATATCACGAAAGGATGTTTCATCATGGAAGTATAACACATTTAATTAATTCTATTGAATCTTTTTCTAAACAAAATTTTAAATTCTCTCAGTATTTTCAGGCTTTGAATCTCCTTGGCAAGATTCCAGATACTGTTTCTTATCGTCTGAATGATATTGATCTTATTCATCATCTTGAAGAGGCTTCAAAACATATTGATTGGCTTAACAGATTCTTTGAGGATAAGATCAATCCAATTACCAGGAAGGAACTATCCAAGCTTAAATCCAGCAAGAATAAAGATGTTCAGATTCCTTATGCAGACTTCAAGATAGATAAGCCTCCTATATTCAGAGATGAGCTTATCAAGCAGATTTCGTTCGAAGACATCATCAGAGAAAGCTACCTGAAACCTGTAAAGCGTAGAAGCGATGACTCCTTTACATTTGAAGGCGTCTGTCCTTACTGTGGTGCCCCTAAAGAGTACATCTATGACAACAGCAGAGGAAGAGGCCAGTATAAATGCAAGGCCTGCAAGAACACATTCACCTTAAAGACTACAGTCAAGGAATATGTTGGAATATACTGTCCCTACTGCAAGCATAAGCTCACTTTGCATCATGACCGCAATGGCTATCTCGTTTATGTCTGTACAAATCATGACTGCTCATACTATAAGCATAACAAGAAGATCCAGGATAGTGATGATAGTGATTCACTTCTCACTTCCAGCAAGCAGTATCGTCTTCGATATCACTATCGTGATTTCAAGTTCAACTTAGAATCCCTCAAGAATGTCAGTAATGACTTGAATATGAGCTATAATCTATCAAGAATACACTTTGATTCTAAGGTTCTAGGGCTTATCCTGACCTATTACGTCAACTATGGCCTTGGTGCTAGAAAGACTGCTCTCATCATGAAACAGGTTCATGGCGTCCGTATTTCACACCAGACCGTTATTAACTACGCTAATGGTGTATCAGCTCTTGTGAAGGATATGGTTGACCATTATCCCTATAAGATTGGTTCTGTGTTAACAGGCGATGAAACATACATCAAGGTAAGAGGAAAGAATCAGTATGTATTCTTCTGGTCAGACCCAAGTTCAAAGATCATCACATCTCATACCATTTATCCTACACGTGATACAGAATGCGCCTGTAGATCAATCTATGACTGTCTGAGGCACTATAACGGAAAGATTCCAGAGAACCTTACACTCATCACTGATGGCAATCCTATTTATAATGCAGCTCAGGTATTCTTTGATATCAACGGCATCAAGTTCGACCTTCATCAGGTAATCGGCGTTAAGAACAAGGATGAGACGTCCAAGAAG
>ENA-OQEN01000262-OQEN01000262.1-human-gut-metagenome-genome-assembly--contig:-NODE-262-length-23131-cov-4.082420_pt1 | contig 23131 bp, 28 predicted proteins | sample MGYA00242791_ERZ504627 | MGnify/ENA primary metagenome ERZ504627 (study PRJEB26092, sample SAMD00036316) | human gut metagenome | host: Homo sapiens | study: EMG produced TPA metagenomics assembly of... | reverse complement strand
CGGCCATTCGCCGAAGCACCAACCACGCTCTGTCCATCCTGCCTGCCACCACCTGCGATTGGCACTGCGAAATCGCCGCTTCCGCCGGCACTACAAAAAATACACCCACGTTCGCCAAGTGTACCATCACGGTTCGGGCAGGTAAGCCCTGCGTCGACCGCAATCTTGTACACCTTCTGTCCATAGGTGTATTTCATATATGCATCCAATGAATAATACGGCTTATCCAGCCATTTTTCCTGTCTCATAATCTCTACCACTGATAATGATGCAACTGTCCTTCTGTCTCTAATCCCGGGAAATCCAACTGTCTTAACGCCTCGTACAGCACGATACCAACCGAGTTCGATAAGTTCAGGGAACGTTCGCCCGGCATCATCGGGATGCGCACACAGGTTTCCTTATTCTGAAGCAGAATCTCCTCTGGAATCCCTCTGCTCTCGGCACCAAACATAATAAAGCAGTCATCCTCATATTTCACATCGGTGTACTTCTGCTTTGATTTTGTCGTTGCCATATAAACCTTCGCGCCCGGATTCTTCGCCAGAAAATCGTTGTAATCGTCATAGCGTGTCACATCCAGACGATCCCAGTAATCCAGTCCCGCGCGCTTCACCATCTTGTCATTTAATAAAAATCCAAGTGGCTCGATCAGATGCAGACGCACCCCCGTTGCCACGCAGGTACGTCCGATATTTCCTGTATTTGCCGGCATTTCCGGCTCATGTAATACGATGTTTAACATGTCTTTTGCTCTCTTAATCGTCCAATAAATCTCTCTAATCTTCCATCGCCTCTTTGAGCTGCTCGATTGAGTATGCATACGAGATACGCAGGAATCCTTCGCCGCAGTCACCAAATGCCGTACCCGGCACAACTGCAAGTTCCTCTTCACGAAGCAGTCTCGTTGCGAATTCGTCACTCGTGATGCCAAACTCCTTGATGCATGGGAACACATAAAATGCGCCATGCGGCTCGAAGCACGGAAGTCCGATCTCCTCGAATTTCTTCAGCAGGAATCGGCGTCTCTGGTCATACGACTTGCACATCTTCTCGATATCTGCATCGCCATTCTTGATTGCCTCGATAGCTGCGTACTGACTGGTCGTTGGTGCACACATAATTGCAAACTGATGGATCTTCGTCATCTGATGTGCGATTACCTCCGGTGCAAGCGCATAGCCAAGTCTCCATCCGGTCATCGCATATGCTTTGGAGAAACCATTGATGACAATCGTCCGATCCTTCATACCCGGCAGAGATGAAATCGAGCAATGCTTCTGACCGCCATATGTAAGCTCGGAATAAATCTCATCGGAGATCACATAAATATCCTTCTCCTGGCAGATCTTCGCGATTGGCTCCAAATCCTCCTTCGTCATGACTGCACCGGTCGGATTGCTTGGGAATGCAAGGATCAGAATCTTCGTCTTATCCGTGATCGCTGCAAGCAGCTCCTCCGGTGTCAGACGGAACTGATTCTCATTTTTCAACTCGATTGTAACCGGCACAGCACCGATCAACTGTACACAAGTACATACGATACATAGCAAGGCTCCGGATAATAACCTCATCGCCCGGATCAAGCATGGCACGGAGTGCCACATCGATACCCTCACTGCCACCGACGGTCAGCAGTGCTTCGGTCTTATAATCATACAATACGTTATATTTTCTCTGATACCATTTACAGATTTCCTGACGCAGTTCGATCAATCCGGAATTCGATGTATAAAATGTCCGTCCTTTTTCCAGCGAACGGATACCCTCTGATCGAACATGCCATGGTGTATCAAAATCCGGCTCACCAACACCAAGTGAGATTGCATGTGGCATCTCACTTACAATGTCAAAAAACTTCCGGATTCCAGATGGCTTAATCTGTTCTATCGTTTTTGACAATGGATTTCTCACGGTGCGATTACCAACCTTTCGTCCTGACTTGGTGTCTGGAAAATAACACCATGGTCTTTATATTTTTCAGTACAAATTCGTGGATGTTGCAATGACATCTCGATGATTGCCAGCTTCTCGGATACAAAATGAGAGATTTCCCGCAATGTCTTTCCCTGAATAACAACCATAAAGTCATACGCACCTGCAATCAGGTAGACGGAATGTACTTCATCGAAATTTCTGACACGATCCGCGATCTGGTCAAATCCCGCTTCTCTCTGTGGTGTAACCTTGACCTCGATCATGGCTGTTACCATCTCCTCGCCAACCTTATCCCAGTCGATCATAGTATGGTATCCACAGATGATGCTCTCGTCTTCCATTGCCTTGATATCCGCTTCCACCGCGGCTTCATCCGCGCCGATCATCGCGGCGATATCCTTCACTGTCAGTCTGCTGTCGGTTTCGAGCAGCTTCAAATTTCATTTCTCATCACATCTACCTCCTAATATTTAGTCGCAACCTTGAATTTACATCCCGTCCATGATACATTGATGAAAAGATGCATTTAGATTGCAGAAACAAGCAATCCAACGACCATGGCAAATACCAGTACGCCGCAGATGATTGCTGCGATTCTCTTTGTCTTCTTTTTGTTACTGAAATCAAATAACATGAATTTTTACCTCCCGAAAGGATTATTTTTATGCATTATATTACGATTATCATTTGTTGTTCTTTTCTAGCTTTATGCTTTGTTGTCTCGCGAAATGTCTCCCGGTTTAAGAAAACACACGTGCAGAGCCGCGAGAGTCTTCTCGAACGCGAATCTGAAGCAAATTCCGTACGGAAGGCGGATATCTCCACCCTTCCCTATATCGAAATCCCTCTGGATACGCTTCCAGTTGATACACTCTCCGCATGCGGTCATTCCGGGCTTGCGGACGAACTGTATGCACTGGCGGGCAAAAAAATCTTAAATCTCTCTATGTATACGAATACGGATTTAAAGATGATGTATGGTCCTGCAACTTAGATACGTTGTCTGCCTGCGATGACGCCTACGCCGATCTGATCCTGCTTCTGAACAAGATCGGCAAAACATTACTCGAAGCAAATGACGTTTCCAGCGCCGAGCAGTTTCTATCTTATGCAGTCTCTATCGGCTCTGACATTACCGCCAGCTACACGATGCTTGCAACCATCTATGCGGACAAACACGACACAGACCATCTGGATGAACTAATCCGTAAAGCAGAGTCCATCACCTCTCTGTCCGGCAAGACAATTCAAATTAAGCTTCATTCTATCAAATCCGGGCTAAAATAGCAATCATGCTTTTCCTGACAGATAATTCATGAACTGCTGTGCCGTACGACCGGATACACCGCCATGGGAAAGTTCCCATTTGTTTGCTTCTGCTAAGAGCTCCTGCTCGGTCAGTCCGATCTCCGGATGCTTCTTTGCCAGTCCAAGCACGATATCGTTAAACTCATTTCTCGATGGACGGGAGTAACTGATCGTCACGCCAAAACGATTGACGAGAGAAAGCTTCTCCTGCATCGTATCGGAACGATGCATACCGTTATCTGTCTCCACATCATCACGGTCATTCCATGTCTCTTTAATCAAATGTCTACGATTTGAGGTTGCATAGATCAGTACATTATCCGGCTTTGTCTCAAGTCCACCCTCAATGACCGCTTTCAGATATTTATACTCAATCTCAAATTCCTCAAAGGAAAGATCATCCATATAAATGATAAACTTATAATTCCGGTTCTTCACATGCGAGATCACAGCAGATAAGTCCTTAACTGATGCTTGTAAATCTCAATCATACGCAGTCCCTGCTCATAATACTGGTTAATGATTGCCTTGATACTTGTGGATTTACCGGTACCACTGTCGCCAAACAACAGACAGTTATTCGCTTTCTTTCCAAGCACAAACGCCTCTGTATTATCTACAAGCTTTTTCTTCTGGATCTCATAACCAATCAGATCATCCAGCATTACCTTATCTGTATTCGTGATTGGGATAAATTCCAGTTCCTTACCCTCATCATGGCGGATACGAAATGCCTTGTTCAGACCAAACATGCCAACACCATACTGCTTGTAAAAAGCGGTCATGATAGCAAAGATCTCATCGACACTTTCCGCCTCGCTGACACGGTCGCTGATATCACGCACCTTCTCACTGACATTCTGGTTATACATCTGTTCCTTCTTCGGCAGTGACTTGTAATTCGTGATTGTTGTGAAACAGTCAATGCAAGATCCTTCTCGATCGGTGCAAAATCAAAATGGAACAACCGCTTGAAGATTGCATAATCATTTTTTGCAAATGCATTGACTGAGCCATCTCCTGCGCCAACCTTCTCGCAGGTAAGCGTAAATGAATTCTCATTTGTGATCAGCAAAAACGCCAGATAATCCTGCCACAGATTCCGGTTGAAGCCATAGCTTGTTGCCACATCCAGAATCCGCTTGATCTGCTGGTAAATCCGTGTGACCAATTCCTCCTTGGTACTCGTCTTCTTCTCCCATGCCTCAAAAATATCCGCCATGCAATATAAGATACTGTCTTGCCCTAAATCACGATATAAAACGAGTCCCGGTACTTCTTTGTACATGTTGTTACATCTCCTTGTTTTGTTTTTTACTGTCCGTTTTTTCGACTTTTGATTTCATTGCAAACAGCCGCCTGCCTGCCGATTCAAGTGGGACTACATCGTCCGGCACCTGTTTGTCATCAACATTAATCTCCCGTTTTTTTATTCTCCGGTACACGATTGACCGGAAATATGCATAAAGCACAGACACAAGCGGAATGAAGATAAACATTCCGACCACACCCATCAGGTCTCCGCCGGCAATCACAGCCAGAAGCACCCAGATCGCGGGCAGATTAATGTCTCCGCCGACAAGCTTCGGATAGATAAAATAATTCTCTATAAACTGTAAAATAAAGAACAATAACACAAACCACAGCACCTGCTTCGGGTCAACAACCAGAAGCAGAAAGCATCCGATAAAAAGTCCGATAAATGCACCAAACACCGGTATCAATGCCGTAAATGCAATCAGAACGCCAATCGTAAGCGGATATTGTATGCCCGCGATTGCCATCGCAATCATGAACATGATGCCGAGGATGATACCCTCCCGGAACTGTCCGGTAAAAAACTTGGAGAATGTCGTACTTGCTATCTTACCGAACACCATCAGCTCATCTGCCGTCTTTTCCTTGAACAACGCATAGATGACAAGCTTCGTCTGCCTGCCGAGCTTCTCTTTCTGTGCCAGAATATATGCGGAAAAAATAATCCCGATAAATATATTTATGACGGTTCCAATGATAGATGAGAAGATAGAAACCGTCGCCGACATGATCTCTCCGCCGTTATCATTGAAGAACGAGAATATCTGGTCAAAATCCGGTTCAATGCCGGCAATCTTCTCCGATATTGCCGGAACATTCTTCGTATATGCAAGTGCAAGCTCCTTCGCCCGGTTTACAAATCCGGGCAGAAGCTCTTTCACCTTTCCAACCGTATCCGCAACCTCCGGTACAACTACAAACAGCACAAGCGCTATAAAAAGCAGTGCCGCGATATACGTAAGCACCATGCTGATCGGGCGCCGGAACCGGTACAGGCGGTTTTTTCATTCTTGAAGATTCCCTGTTCGATTCCACGCATCGGAATATTCAATACAAATGCAATCCCACACCCAATCAAAAACGGAAGTAGCACAGAAAAAACCATACCGAAAAATCCACTTATAATATGCAGATGATTGACTACAAATATCAGAAGTACCGTAAAAGTAATAATCGCAAGTATCAATTGTACCAGATGTTTTTTGTCTTTCATTCTAATCTGCTGTATCAGTCATACAGCAAGCCTCCTTCTATTCTACCGGTTGATGCAGGCTCTCGCTGTCTTTCCCGGTGCCGCAGCTCCCTTCGGTACGAGCACAATCTGGATTCCCTCCAGACGTTTCGCCAGACCGCTTGTACCACTCATCTGACCATTCTTTGCCCAATCCAACCAACCGTATGACTGCACATGTACACGATAGTAAATATCATACTGCTGTGCTGCCTGTCCAGTCAGTTCAATCTGAATTGCCTCGAGACGCTTGCCAAGCCCGCTCGTTCCACTCGTTGTTCCATTGGATACCCAATTCTGCCAGCCAAATGTCTGTACGTGTGTCTTGTAACGGACACCACCGTTTATATTTCTTCCAAGGCGAATCTGGATTGCCTCCAGACGCTTTGCCTTTCCACTTGTTCCACTCATCGTGCCATCAGCGCGCCAGTTATTCTCCCAGCCAAACGTCTGCACATGCGTTTTGTAATTGATGCTACCCGGATACGCGGATACAAACGTCTTCGACGTTGCAACGCCCGGATTTGCACCCTTTGGTACGATCACGATATTGATTGCCTCCAGACGTTTTGCCAGACCTTCGGTTCCTGCCATCTCTCCATTCTTGGACCAATCTAACCAGCCATACGTCTGCGCATGCACACGATAATATACATCGTATTTATCCTTGTTGGCGCCGGTCAATTCAATGCAGATAGCTTCCAGACGTTTTGCCTCTCCCGTCGTTCCGCTCATCACGCCATTTTCTTTCCAGCCCTGCCAGCCGTAGCTTTGCACATGTGTCTTATAACGGATACCCAGATTACTGTCCCCGGATACACGGATTGTGATACCTTCCAGACGCTTTGCACTTCCGACAGTTCCTGCCATTTTACCATTGGATACTTCATTTTCCCAACCAAATGTCTGCACATGTGTCTTGTAAGATACCGTAATGTTCGGCGCCAGATTCTTTATCTCCGGATTGTTCTCTGCCGTATTTTCCATCCGGCTTCTATAATGATTCCGGATAAACTGTCCCGCCTTCGTCAGATCATCAACGGTCCAGCCGCTTGTCTTTCCACAGCTGCTCTTAATCAGAGCAGAACTCTCATTTTTATTACACAAACTCCAGACACAATAACTGACATTGCGGTCATCACACCGCTTCATCCACTCTGCCGCCTTGTTCAGATCGACATTTCCATTTCCACTCGCCTCGGACAGTCCAAACTCGGATACAAATACCGGAAGTCCCTTGTCGATTGCAGTACCGATCTTCGCCGTCAGCCACTGATTATGGCTGGACTCAGAAGCATAGAAATGAAATGCATACATTAAATTGCTGTAGCCACGGATTGGATCATCCGCCGGCTCATACGTATGTCCCTGATTTCCAAGCTGTGACCATGTCGGTGTTCCTACGATAATGATTGCGTCCTTGTCATATGCACGGATTGTCTGAATAACTTCTGTCGCATAGCTCTTGATATCAGACCAAGGACAGTTGCTCGGCTCGTTGCAGATCTCATAGATGACATTGTCGTAATTTTTATACTTCTGTGCCATCTCCTTGAAGAAGCTCCTCGCCTCGCTCGTATAATTCTTCGGATTCACGTTTAACAGATGCCAGTCAATAATCGCATACATGCCAAGCTCTGTTGCATACTGCACGCCATCTGTTACTTTTTTCTTCATACCGTTCCGGTCGCTGTAATAACCGCCCTCATCGACATACATCGCAAGACGGATCGCATTTGCGCCCCAGTCATCGCGCAGCGTCTGATAGGCTGCCTTGTTATTGTACTGCCCAAACCACTGCAGTCCATGTGTACTCACACCATGAATCTGGAATGGCTGTCCATTCTTATCTACCAGCTGTGTACCCTTGACTGCCAGCTTTCCATGTGTCGAAACTGCTGTTGCCGCAGCCGCCTCTGCCTCCTTCGCCGGCGTAAGCACTGTCACCACACTGAGCACCAGTACGACTGTCATCAACCATGCGAGAATCCTTCTCTTCGTTTGTTTCATTGCATTTCCTCCCTTTTCCCTTCTCTTTGTAACCCTCATTTATCTTCATCCGTCGTCCGGATTATATACTTGCCGCATACACATCCCGCTTGGAAATGCCGCGATCTTTCGCGACCAGCTTCATCGCTTCTTTTTTTTCGATTCCCTGATCGAGATACATCTGCAGATGTTCCTCAATGCTCATCGCTTCCCATTTTTGCTGTGCTTCCTTCTCGATTGCTTCCCGCGGCAACCTTCAATCACCAAAATACATTCGCCCTTCGGCTCTTCCTCCGCATAGAAATCGCTCGCTTCCTGCAACGTCGTTTTCCAGAATGTCTCATGCTTCTTTGTGATTTCCCGGCAGACCGTAACCGAACGGTTCCAAGCACGCCAAGCAGCTCCTGCAATGTCTTCTTCAAACGATGTGGTGCTTCATAGACCACCATCGTACGCGTCTCCCGCGCCAGCTCCGCAAGTACCGCCTGCCGTTCTTTTTTATCCATCGGCAAAAACGCTTCAAATGCAAATCGTCTGGTTGCCTGCCCGGACGCGATCAGTGCATTGACCGCCGCACACGCCCCCGGCACCGGAACCACTTTGATTCCTGCCTCATAGCACTGCTTCGTGATTTCCTCTCCCGGATCGGAAATTCCCGGCGTTCCGGCATCCGTAATCACTGCAATATTCATGCCTTCCAGAAGCTTGCCTACAAGCACCTGTGCTTTTTCATATTTGTTATGTTCATGATAGCTAGTCATCGGCGTCTTGATGTCGAAATGATTGAGCAGCTTGATACTGTTTCTCGTGTCCTCCGCCGCGATCAGATCTACCTCTCCAAGCAGCCGCACCGCCCGGTAGGTCATATCCTCCAGATTGCCGATTGGCGTTGCAATCAAATACAATGTTCCTGCCATTTATCTGTCTCCATATCGTGTCAGCAGATCCTCGGTGTACGAACCGTCCCTGTTATATACAACAAGTGCCGGCTCTACCTTGAGCATCGTCCGACCGCCTTTATTTCCCTCAATCAAAACCATATTCGGTTCCTTGTCTGCATACGGCTGCACCATACACATACGCTTCGGCTCGATCCGGTACTCTGACATCAGACGTATGATCTCTGCCAGTCGGAATGGTTTATGTACCATCGCAAATGTACCGCCCTCACAAAGCAGATACGCCGCTGCCTTTATCACGTCCAAAAGCTCCATCAATATCTCATGCCTCGCAATGTTCTTTGGGGAATTCTCATTTTCCAGCCCATGATTCCCCTTGATATAGGGCGGATTACTTGTAACCGCAGAAAAACTTCCCGGTTTGAAAAGCTCCCGCACCTGCCGCATATCGCCTTCCACAACAGAGATCTCTGTCTCCAATCCATTCATCTGCACACTACGCCTCGCCATATCCGCGCTGTACGCCTGCACCTCAAGTCCGGTAAAATGTCTGCCCTTGCCGCGCGCCTGCATCAGCATCGGGATCACGCCTGTCCCGGTCCCAAGATCGATCACGGAACCATTCGGCGCACCTGTCGCAAAATCTGCAAGCAGCACTGCATCCATGCCAAAGCAGAATACGTCCTTGTTCTGAATGATATCGTAGCCACGGCATTGCAGATCATCGATCCGCTCACCCGGTTTCAGCCACTTCTCTTTCTCATCCTTAGTCCTCATCGAGCTTTGACTTTCCTTCCTTGCGCTCCAGATTCTCCAGTTCCTTCAACTCTTTGTCGGACGAGCCATCATTGCCGCCCTTCTTACCATGGCCGCCACCTTTTTGACCGCCTTTTTTCTTCGGTCTGAAACGAAGCTCATCGACCTTGTACTCTTCTATTTCAAATGTATCATCTTCCTGTGCCACCTTCAGTTTTACCTTCTGGCGCAGGACACTAACTGCCGTTACCTCGCCGGTTTTGCCATCAAATGTCTTCACGACATCTCCAACATTTGGAAGTTTTTTATTCAAATATTCATAAGTCTCCTGCTCATGAGCCAGACAACACATCAATCTGCCACACACACCGGAAATCTTCCCCGGATTCAACGACAGATTCTGCTCTTTTGCCATCTTGATGGAAACTGGTCCAAACTCCGACAGATGTGCATTACAGCAAAGCCGTCTGCCACAGATGCCAATGCCGCCGAGAATCTTTGTCTCATCCCGCACACCTACCTGACGCAGCTCAATACGTGTCTTGAATACCGCTGCCAGATCTTTGACCAGCTCACGGAAATCCACTCTGCCATCCGCCGTGAAATAAAACAATACCTTGCTGTTATCAAATGAATACTCCGCTCCGATCAGCTTCATTTCCAGACCGCGCTTTTCGATCTTCTCCTTGCAGATGACCATTGCTTTTTTATTTTTCTCTAAATTCTCCGCATGCTTCTTCTCATCCGCCTCGGTTGCGATCCGGATGATCGGCTTTAACTCGCCCTGCAGCTTCGTCTCATCCACTTCCCTGCGTCCGAGCACAACCTTTCCAAACTCTACGCCATGCTGTGTCTCCACAATGACATATCTGCCCGGATCAATCTTATAATTGAGCGGATTGAAAAAATATATCTTTCCATTCTCACGGAAACGAACTCCGATTACTTCTTTCATTCTTCAGCCGATGCCTCCTCTTTTAAAGTCAGAAGCAACAGTTCGATTGTCACTTCAAAATTCGCATTGGCAAGCAGTCGCTGCTCTGCCTTTGCGATCGCATCGATCTTGTCCTCGATGCTCTTAAATGTTAGCTTTCCAGCCTGTTTCTTCAAGGTAGAAAACTCGTTTTTAAACAGGATTTTATCGACATTTCCGGTTACCTTCAGCATCATGGCATCCCGGTACCACATCATCATCAAATCCATGTAATCATTCATAGACATCTTAAACTGCTCGATATCCTTGACCGCTTTTCCAAGCGTCTCCACATCCATCTCGTCGATATTCGCCAGCACGCCAACAACCGAATCCACGATCGCCGCATACTCGTCATTGCCTGCGAGCTTGATTGCCTTTCCAAGATTACCCTGTGCAAAATCGAGACAGAAATATGCCTTTTCCTTTGTCAGTCCCATTACATTCGTCAGATATGCCAGCACATCGCGCTCACGGATTGGCTTCGTCTGCAGCTTCAGGCAACGGGATTTCACTGTTTCCAACAGCTTATCAAGATTTGTCGTAAGCAACAGGATCACCGCATACGCCGGTGGCTCCTCAATCGTCTTCAACATGGCATTTTGTGCCTGTACATTCAAAAGCTCCGCATCCGGGATAATGTAAATCTTATACTTTCCTTTATACGGTTTGATGTCAATTGTATTTATGAGCTGGTCACGAACCTCATCCACTGAAATCAGATTCGGCTTCTCATGCGTTACCGTGATGATATCCGGATAGTTTCCGGTTGAAACCTGTAAGCAGGACTGACAGGTTCCACAGGCTTCTGTACCGCCTGCCTCACACTCCAGTGTCTCCGCAAATGCATAGGCAAGCGCTTTTTTTCCGCTGCCGGCATCTCCGCTTATAATATACGCATGCGCAACATTTCCCGTTTCAATGCTGCTCTTAAAATGTGCAATTATGTCCTCGTGGCCCACTATTCCTTTAAATCCCATAGCGTTCCCTCACTTTCTTTTTATTCGTTTATGTTGATATATCGATCAGCAATCCGCGGATATCATCGATCTTGCCGAGGATCGCGAGATGATCTTTCTCTTCCTTCATCAGTTCCTGTGCCAGATCGTCAAGGTTTTTATCCACCTGCCGGATGATACCGTACACCCGGTGTCTGCCGCGGCGATCCAAGAAATTTCTCTTGAAAATTCATGTGCATTTGCCGCAACCTCATTCATAAATTCTTTGATAGAGGTGCGGTATTTCTTCATATCCTTGATATCCATGTGCTTGGCAATCTTCTCGCCCTGCTCCTCGATATCCTTCATCAGTCCGGTCAGTTTTTCCTTCAGATCGGCTTTATCTATGTTGCGGATGAGAGTAAACTTGAACTCTTCGTCCGTCGCCTTCTGGCTCTTGGGGGCTTCCATCTGCGTCAATTGCTGTAATTGACTGATCTTCACATTGTTGTCCACGTACTCTCCTCCTTTCGGTATCTTTGTTGCAGCTTACCTTGTGGCAAGCAGTTTTTCTACATTGTCCACGATTGCCGCATGTATCGTGTCGATGTCCTGTGTCGCGTCAATCGTCACGATTCGCTCCGGGGCAAGTGCCGCCAGATCACGGTAGCCCTGCGCCACCTTCTCATGAAAAGCGGTGGATTGTGCCTCCATCCGGTCTAACTCTGCGCGGGATTTTGCACGGGCAAGTCCAACTTCCGCCGGTAGATCCAGATGAATCGTCAGATCCGGCCAGATTCCCTGCATTGCGAATCCATTTAGCTCATAAATCTTCTCGACGCCAAGTCCGCGTGCCATCCCCTGATAGACGGCAGAGGAATCCACGAAACGGTCACTAATCACCGCTTTTTCTGCGTCCAGCGCCGGTTTGATCACCTGCGCCACAAGCTGTGCACGTGCCGCTGCATAAAGCAATGCCTCCGTATGGTCATCCATCTCCGCATATTCCCGGTTCAGAAGAATCCCGCGAACTGCTTCACTGATCACCGTTCCACCCGGCTCTCTCGTCACAACAACTTCGTCATAGCCGTGCTGCATCAAATGCTCTTTCAATTTCAAAATCTGCGTTGTCTTGCCGGAACCATCCGGTCCCTCCATCGTCAGAAAAATTCCCTTCATTTGTCCTGCCTTTTCCTTCGCATAGCTATTTATACTATACCATTATTAGAAGGATTTTACCATAGATTTTTTCTTTATTATATGTTATACTTAGTTGTGTTTTGCGAAAAGAGCGAAACAGAAGAATAAGGAGGTCTTATATTATGGCAAAACAGATTGATAAATCTATGTTAATTCACGAGATTATCGAGGTTGATCCAGGCAATGCCGCTATCCTTATGGCAGCCGGCATGCACTGTGTCGGATGTCCTTCCGCAGCTATGGAAAGCCTTGAAGAAGCATGCATGGTTCATGGCATGAATTGTGATGAAGTCATCGCTGACATCAACGCATACCTTGCTAAGAAAGAGGCAAATGCATAAATAACATGCGCGGCAAGTGGGAAACCGCCTGCCGCAGCATATTTTAAAGGAGGTAATCTTATGTCCTACAACAATGATTATAACAACGGCTATAACAATGGTTATAATAATGGCTCCAACAACGGTTATAATAATTACAATAACCAGTACAATTATCAGGACAACAACCAGTATAACTATCAATACAATAACCAGTATCAGTACAACAATGCAGGATATGATTACAACAATGGCTATAACAACGGCTACAATGCCGGCTATGGCTCATCCGCAAAGATCATTTCCAGCGAGATGTACAATCTGATCATCGGCGGTGTACTGCTGTACGGCTTCATTATCAATGCGATCATGACTGCCGTCTTCGGCGATTCCATCGTCAGCTTTGTATTAACGAATCCGATTGCTTTTTATATCGGTTACTTCATTCTCGCCATCGCTGGTACATTTATGGTTCGTAAATCCGACAATCCGGTTGTCAGCTTCATCGGATACAATCTGATGGTTGTTCCAATCGGTATGGTTATTGCCGTATCCGTAACCTTGTATAGTGCGATCGGATACAACATGATAGTCGCAACCGCATTCGGTATTACAGCTGCCGTAACACTTGTGATGATGATTATTTCTTCCATCTACCCGAATTTCTTTTTAAGCATGGGAAGAACACTTGGTATCACGTTGCTTATCACCGTTGTGGTTGAAGCAATCATGCTGATCGCAGGTGCAAGCCTTGGTATCATCGACTATGTCGTTGTCGCAATCTTCTGCCTGTATGTCGGCTACGACTGGGCAAAGGCGAACGCAATTGAAAAGACCGTAGATAACGCGATTGATTCCGCTTCTGAGTTGTATTTGGATATTGTAAACCTGTTCCTGCGTATCATGAAGATCTTAGCACGTGCGAACAGAAATTAATCATACAAGAAACTTATTTAGAGGAGAGCATTGAACATGAGTAGTGCAATTGACACAAAATCCGTAAATTCCATTCGTGTGCTTGCCGCAGACGCCATCCAGAAGGCAAACTCCGGTCATCCGGGACTTCCACTTGGTTCTGCTCCTATGGCATATGAGCTGTGGGCAAACCACATGAACCACAATCCGAAAGATCCAAAATGGGAAAACCGCGACCGTTTCATTCTGTCCGGTGGACATGGCTCCGCCCTGTTATATTCCCTGCTTCACTTCTTCGGTTACGGTATCACAATTGAGGATATGAAAAACTTCCGTCAGCTTGGTTCCAAGACACCAGGACATCCGGAATATGGTCACACGGTTGGCGTAGAAGCCACCACTGGTCCACTTGGCGCCGGTATGGCAATGGCAGTTGGTATGGCAATGGCAGAAAAGCATCTTGCCGCAACTTTCAACAAAGAAAACTTCCCAGTTGTTGACCACTATACTTATGTACTTGGTGGCGATGGCTGTATGATGGAAGGTATCAGCTACGAAGCATTCTCACTCGCAGGCACACTTGGTCTGGAGAAGCTGATCGTATTATATGATTCCAACAATATTTCAATCGAAGGTGACACGAACATCGCATTCCGCGAGAATGTAAGACAGCGTTTCGAGTCCTTCGGTTTCCACACACAGCTTGTTGAGGACGGAAATGACTTAGATGCCATCGGCAAGGCAATTGAAGCAGCCAAGGCAGAAAAAGGCAGACCTTCCATGATTGAGATCAAGACGAAGATCGGTGCAGGCTGTCCTGCCAAGGAAGGCAAGGCAAGTGCACACGGCGAGCCACTCGGTGTTGAAAACGTTGCAGCCCTTCGTGCAAACCTTGGTATCGCAGACAACGGACCTTTCGTATTAGATCAGGATGTCTACGATCATTTCGCCAAGCTTGCTGAGGAGAAGGCAACGGTCGAGGATGCATGGAATGCATTATTCGCAGACTACTGCAAGACATATCCGGAGATGAAAGAGCTGTGGGACAACTACCACAACACCGACAACGCAAAATGTCTCTATGACTTGGACGAGTTCTGGAATTCTTTCGACAAGCCGGAAGCAACCAGAAATGTATCCGGAAAGCTTTTGAATATTATCAACAATGTTGTTCCTAATATGTTTGGTGGTGCAGCAGACCTTGCTCCATCAACCAAGACAAACATGAAGGATGCCGGGGACTTCTCCAAGGAGAATCCGCTTGGCAAGAACATTCACTTTGGTATCCGTGAAATCGCAATGGCAGCCATCGGAAATGGTATTGCCCTGCACGGAGGTTTACGTCCATTCGTCTCTACATTCTTCGTATTCAGCGATTATGTAAAGCCAATGGCAAGACTTTCCGCTCTGATGGGTGTTCCTCTTACTTATGTACTGACACACGACAGTATCGGCGTCGGTGAAGATGGTCCAACTCACGAGCAATTGAGCAGCTCGCTATGCTCCGCGCTATGCCGAACTTCTATGTATACCGTCCAGCAGATGCAACGGAATGTGCAGCCGCATGGTACTTCGCAACAAATAAGAAGGATGCGCCTACTGCGCTGGTTCTCTCCAGACAGAATCTGCCACAGTTAGATGGCAGCAGCAGGAAGCATTAAAGGGCGGTTACATCTTAGAGGATTCCACGAAGGATACACCAGATGCCATCATCATCGCAACCGGTTCGGAAGTTTCCCTTGCTGTCGAGGCAAAGAAAGAGCTTGCAGCCGAGAATATTGATGTCCGCGTTGTCAGCATGCCATGTATGGATCTGTTTGAGGATCAGCCAGATGAGTACAAGAATGCAGTACTTCCAAAGAACGTCACAGCCAGAGTTGGTGTCGAAGCACTCTCCGAGTTTGGATGGGGCAAATACATCGGTATCAACGGCGAGTTCGTCGGAATGAAGTCCTTCGGTGCTTCTGCACCAGGCAATCAGCTCTTTGAGCACTTCGGCATCACAAAGGATGCAGTTGTTGCAGCTGTGAAGAAAACTTTGAACTAACCTATTATAAATTCCATACATCATGCAGATAGAAATATCTGCATAATACACAAAAAAAGATCATCGACGTCAACAATAACGTCGATGGTCTTTTTTATTTCACATTCTATTTCACTGTTCTTTACAGCTTCGCAAGTGTCTGCAATGCATTCGCATCAATAATCAGTTTATAATGCTCACGCATGTGACTTGGTGTAGCATACGTTGCACGTACCCGGTTACTATATTCACCCAACAGGTTACAGGTCTTCACAAACTCATTGTCTGTGTTTTTATCCTTCGTCATATACAGATAAAAACGACTGTCTCGCGGATTCTTATACAAAGAATTCTCGCTGTCATAGATACCCTTTACAAGTTTTGCAGACAAGATAACTTGATCCAGATTCTTAAATGCATAGATACGGAAGATTTCCGGCTGTTCCACCGCCTGCGGAATCTCTGTTCTGCGATCCGATGCAGATGGATTCGTCTGTGCCGGCTTTACGCCCTTACCACTCATCAGACCACTTAAGTCTTCCGCCAATCCGCCGATTGCCTTCAGCAGTCCATTCACCGGATTGTCCTCGACAATGGATTCGCCATCGGCTTCATCTGCCAATCCAAGACCACCATCCGAATCTTCATCCTCCTCATCGTCCTCATAGGAATCATCCACATCCGATGGACGTGTAAATCTGGAGAATCTTGTATCCAGTTCCTCCGGATCATCTACTTTTGTAATAACCAGAATCAAACACTCTGGCGATACAGGTATTGCTTCTATCATAAGCGGAACATTATCCACTTCAAATCCTAATTCACTGGATGCCTGTTGCATCAGTTCCCGGAACAGTTCTTTGGCTTTGTCTGTTCCATATGCTAATTCCGTTAAATGAAGTTCCTTATCTGCCAAGTCTGACTTATAAAGTGTGCAACGTATCTGATTCTCGCTTAATCGTTCTAGCTTCATACTCGTCAACTCCTTCGCAAGTGTTTACAAAAACATTATTTTTTGTATTACTTAGTTTATCACAAAACTCCCACATGTAAAGCGATTTCTCAATATTTTCACAAAATATTACTGGAAATTCGATTCCAGAGACTTGCTTTTTTCCCAATAATATAGTATGGTAAATCTTGCATAGTTATTTACAATTCTTATTTCTTTACAGGTATTTCCTGTAGCTTTATTCCAATTATATTTACAGATGTGTCATATCATACGAAGGAATATAAAACTATCACAGAAGCTTCTTATATCTATACGGATATGATATGCGCGCAGCGAAGGAAGGTGATATCGGTCACATAAAATAATTTCCATATTGTAATATCAAGACATAAGAAAAAGAGCCTTGATTGACAATCAAGACTCTTTTTCTATATGTAATCATTTGACCGATTACTCCTCAGAGATAACACCTGTTGGGCAAGTTCCTGCACATGCTCCACATGAGATACATGCAGAAGCGTCGATTTCGTACTTGCCATCGCCTTCTGAGATTGCGCCTACAGGACAAGCGCCTGCACATGCTCCACACATAACGCATCCATCGTTGATCTGAAATGCCATGGTAATATCCTCCTTACTCTTCATTCAGTATTGATAATATCATTCTTTATTGATAATTATTATCACTGTTGACATTGTACCCCTTTTTGTCCCAGATAGCAAGTAATTTTTACAATTTCCTATAACTGGTTACTATCCTGTCCCTTTTGATAGAAATGCATCAGCAATTTCGCCATCCATTCCGGCCAGAATTTCCGATACATAGCATAATCTTCTGGACTTCGTCCATTGTTTTCTCCAATCACATGCGAGGTTTCTGATTCCTCATGTACACGATGCCCCATAATCGGCTTCTTCACATAGCAGAAAGCTCCTGGCAGCTTAGAATATCTTTCCCACGCTTCCCAATCCAAATCTGCCTTACAGCCAACTGTAAATGGTTCTTCTGGCAACCTTGCCTTCACATACGTAACGGACGGACAACATATTCCACATCCAAACGACAGAGATCGTCGACGCAGGAATATACTATTCCACGTTTTCCTTGTTGTAAATGGAAGCAACAACAGCTTCTTAATCGTCAACAACCGGTTCTTATACACCGGTTTTCCATCCCGAATCTCATAATATGCCGAATGTGCAAGAATCGGATCGTTTGCACGATTCAATGCATCTAACATCTCTTCCAGATAATTTGGATTATAAATATCATCCTGATGTGCAATCGTTACTAATTTTGTATGTGCCTGCCGATACGCAAAATTCCAATCCGTTGCAATCCCGGATGGGGCATCATTTTCATATAAAGAAATATGGTATTGTTCTGCCAAACCACGAATATATGCATTCCCTGTTGATGTTGCAATAAGAATCTGACTTTTCACTGTCTGGTTCTCCAGGGACCGGATACAGTTTTTCAGATATTTACTTTCTTTGTACGCACAGATCACAAATGTATGATCCTTTGCCGTAAAATTATTTTTCTGTTTCATGCTCCATCTGCTCCACTTTCTTTTCCAATTCACGCATACGTTTTTCCAAAATTGCCTGTGTCTGCACTAATGTCCGGATTCGCTCTGATTGTCCGGACGCAATCGACGTCAATGACAGCCCAATCAGAATCAGGAAGCAAACCCCAATAAAGAATACTGCATTTGCTTCAGAATACACACCCATCAACTGTGTAAAGAACCGAATGACCTGTGGAAATATCGCGCAAATCAGCAAAATCACACCGGACAGGAACCAGATCAATGAATATTTTAAACTCATCCGTCCCTTCCGCATCAATACCAGTATAATCGCGAGGTATAACAGCACGCCGATCAACAAAATTATACGAAATATAGTTGTCATCATCTGTTTACCTCCATTTTTTTCCTGCAATCCGGTAAATCACAATTGCCAGAGTTACCTTTATCATATAATATACCGACTTCCACGGGCTAATCGAAGACACACCTGCGGTTCGTTCATTCATGATTACGGGAACCTCCTTTACCTTAAATCCACTTGCATTCACTGCAATGATTGACTCCGGTTCCGGATAATCCTGTGCATAATTATGAGCAAAAAACGTAATGACTCCCCTCGACGCTGCGCGAAATCCACTTGTCGCATCTGTTACCCGGACATGTCCGCACAACCGGAGAACTGTATTCAGAATATTGATACCTGCACGGCGCATACCCGATGTCTGAAATCCTTCTTTATTGATAAAACGTGATCCAATAACCAGATCCGCCTCTCCTTTTTCAATCGGGGCAATCAAATCAGGAATATATTCCGCATTGTGCTGTCCATCTCCATCCATCTGAATTGCAATATCATATCCATTTTCTGCTGCATACCGATATCCAGTCTGCATACCTCCGCCAATCCCCAGATTGATCGGAAGATTCAGATATGTATATCCATGCTCCTCACAGATTTTTGCTGTATCATCGCCAGAACAATCATTTACAACTACGTAATCCACGTCCGGGCATGCTGCTTTTAAGCTTTCTACCGTATGCACAATATTCGGTGCCTCATTGTAGGCTGGAATTATCACCAGTGTTTTCATAAACCCTCTCTTACTCTACGACCTGAACCTTCAACATATTTGTATTTCCGGAAATACCAAGTGGTACACCTGCGCCGATAACAACCTTATCGCCCGGCTGTAACAAGCCCTGCTTCTTACCTGCTGCCACTGCATGATCAAACAGTGTGAATACCTCATTCTGCTCTTCGAGATGTACCGGAGTTACGCCCCATGACATATTGAGCTGACGATATGCCTTGTCACTTGTCGTACCGGCAATGATGTTGCAGCTTGGTCTGTACTTCGAAATATTTCTTGCAGATACACCAGACTTTGTCACGATGATAACCGCTGCCGCATTTAAGTCAATGGCTGTTGTACAAGCTGCATGGCAGACCGCATCTGTCACGTTCTGGTTTGCTGCACGCTCATAGTGGAAGAAATTCTTCTTATAATCAATGGCTGCCTCTGCACGCTCTGCAATCTTTGCCATCATCTCAACTGCCTCTACCGGATATTTACCGGCAGCACTCTCGCCAGACAGCATAACCGCACTTGTACCATCATAGATTGCATTGGCTACATCCGTTGTCTCCGCACGTGTCGGACGCGGATTCTTGATCATGGATCCAGCATCTGTGTCGCTGTGATAACCTGCTTACCAGCCATATATACCTTATTGATAATCATCTTCTGGATAACTGGGACTTCCTCGCAAGGAATCTCCACACCCATATCTCCACGGGCTACCATAATACCATCGGACACATAAATGATATCGTCGATGTGGTTAACGCCTTCAGAATTCTCGATCTTGGAAATGATATTGATGTTATTTCCACCGTTCGCATTTAACAGCTCACGGATTTCCAATACGTCCTTAGCTGAACGAACGAAAGAAGCCGCTATAAAATCTACGTCCTGCTCAATACCAAACAGGATATCGCTCTGATCTACTTCGCTTAAGTACGGCATATTCAGATGCACATCCGGCACATTGATGCCCTTGTGGTTAGAAACCGGGCCTCCGGTAATAACGGTACATAAGATATCCTCTCCGCTGATCGATGTTACCTGAAGCTCGATCAGACCATCGTCGATCAGAATATGAGTACCAATCTGTACATCCTTATACAAATCCTTATATGTGATAGAGGTAATGGTGCTGTCACCAACAAGATCTCTCGTTGTCAGTGTGAAGAAATCACCCGCCTTAAGCTCTGCCTTTCCACCCTCAAAATCGCGGGTACGAATCTCAGGTCCTTTTGTGTCGAGCAAAATTGCGATTGGAAGTCCAAGCTCCGCACGCAGCTTCTTGACCATGTCCATACGTTTCTTCTGTTCCTCGTGTGTACCGTGCGAAAAATTCAGTCTTGCCACATTCATTCCGGCAAGCATAAGCTTCCGCAGTACATCCTCGTTATCCGTTGCGGGTCCCAGTGTACAAACAATCTTTGTCTTTCTCATCACTTATTACCTCGTTATATATTTATTTGCCAAATCTTCTCCCATTTTGACATACACCCCTAGTATAATCGCTTATGTCAAGATTTACAACCATATTTCAAAAGTATTTTTATCATAAAAAACTAACAAATTTTTAACTTTTATTCCAGATAAAATCATGCTATTATAATGATAGCATTATACATTTTTACACAAAATATATAGGAGGCTTACATGTACGATAACTTTCTATTCCGGGCAAAACGAACCGTCTACAAATGGTGGTGTATCGTATATAAGCCGGTCTATAAACTCATCCATAACGGCGAGTGGCCCGAAGAAAAAGAGCCGGACGTCAAATATGCGGCACCAACGAAACCATCGCAGCCAGAAACGCTCGATGCTCAGGCGCTTGCAGATGCCGTGCTTGACACGAACCGGCAGAGCCAGCATAATATCGACGATCTGGTTTCGGAGGCCGCACATATGTCTGCCGAACCAACGGCATCCGCACCGGCTGTCAATGCAGAACCAGACATAAGCAGCACCAATTCTGCATTAGATCCGGAAGAGATTCCGGCAGGTGTCGACGACGATGTGTTAGCCCGTGCCAACGAGATCATGGCTCGGCTCAACCGGGAAGCTGCAGAGGATGAAGAAAAAAAGCAACGCGAAATCGAAGCTGCAAAAGAAAAAGCCGCCGAACAGGAACGGCTGGCAGCCATTTTAAAATCAACCGAACGTAACATCGATGCATTTATACAGGAAGGACTCTCCAAACAGCATCAGCAAGACGACGGCAACTAGGAAAGGAGTTTAACTATGCGTTCGAAATCAAAAAAATAACTTTAGGGCTGTGCCTGATCGTGCTTACCGCTTGTCTCTTATGTGGATGCAGCGGCAATCCCAAAAACTTCACCGTTGGCACGATGACCATTACCCTGACCGATACTTTCAAAGAAAGTAAGATGTCCGGTTTTGACGCCTACTTCGTCAGCGACGATGTATCATTTTCCGTAAAAACGAAAATGCGTCCGACCTTGAATATCAGGGCTACGAAATTGCAGGACTGAAGGATTACGCAAAGGAAATCTGCAGCCTGAACGGCATTTCCACTGATAAGCTGGTACAGCGGAACAACTACTATTATTTCAGCAACACGCAGACCGTATCCGGTGCCAAATACACCTATCTGCACTGCATGCTGAAGGAAGGGAACAATTACTGGATCTGTGAATTCGTGTGCAAGCACCGTTCGTATGAATCCTTGGAAAAGTCCATGTTGCAATGGGCAGACAGCATTACATTCGATCAGCAATAAAAAATGCACCGCAGTTATTATGATTGCGGTGCATTTTTATTTTCATCCTGTTCTTCTGTTTCATCGTTCTCATCTTCCCACGCATCCTCCGGGCGCATCTTCTCGTATTTCTGCATACCGAAATTCAAGAAGCTTACAAAGAAGAGCGTCGGAATCGCAGCGATAATTGCGATCTGCGCTACATGAATCCAGTTCCCCTGCAATTTCCCCGTGAGTAACAAATAGCTGGCAGTCACAATGACTGCAGCATACTTATATCTACACAGATTGTCAGAATCGTCTGTGTCTTCTTACTCATAGAGATACCAGTTTCCCTTGTACTTGATACATGTGATTGGATATGTGCTTGACTGATCGTAAGTCTCGCCACTCATTGTCACTGCTACGTTGAAAGAGAACTCCAGATCACAAGCGTCCTGCAGCTTGATTGTTTTGTCTGCATAATCACTGATATCCTCTTCAAGATCATCCAGATCATCGCTGTCATACATCTCTTTGCTCTCAACGCCCTCATACTTGAAAGTTACATCATATCCAGAATAAGAATCAAGCATATCCTCAATATCTTCCTGTCCTGGATCAAGGAATGGTGGACAAAGTGCTGCCATCTTATCTACATCCTGATCATTCATCGCCTCGATAAACTGCTGTGCAACTGCTTCTGGGGAAGATGCTCCTCCCTTTGCTCCGAATCCGCCCTTGAAGATCAGAACAAATGCAACTGCCAATACAACAACGGCTGCTGCAATAATACCAATGATCAGACCTTTCTTTGGCTTTGCCGGCTGCGCTGGTGTCGGACCACCAAATCCTGGCTGTCCATATGGTGCCTGTCCCGGCATACCCTGCTGTGGCATTCCGTTCATGCCCGGCTGTCCCATGCCGTTCATCTGTGGCTGTCCCATACCATTCATCTGTGGCTGTCCCATACCATTCATCTGTGGCTGTCCCATACCATTCATCTGTGGCTGTCCCATGCCGCCAAACTGTGGTGCTGCTGGCTGTGGGTTTG
>ENA-OQEN01000261-OQEN01000261.1-human-gut-metagenome-genome-assembly--contig:-NODE-261-length-23176-cov-2.978698_pt1 | contig 23176 bp, 32 predicted proteins | sample MGYA00242791_ERZ504627 | MGnify/ENA primary metagenome ERZ504627 (study PRJEB26092, sample SAMD00036316) | human gut metagenome | host: Homo sapiens | study: EMG produced TPA metagenomics assembly of... | reverse complement strand
AATAATATTATTAGTCCCAAATTTTTGAGTAAAAGAATAGGAGATAGACCTGGTCTGGTCAATCCCCTTAATTACTATCTGAGTTAGTCTGAAATTATCATATAAATGTAGCGCCGTATACGAGACCCGTACGTACGGTGCAACGGGAGGCACTGAAATAATAGTTAATTAACTTTTAATATTATTTCTTGTCTACCCTATTACTTAGAACTCTCACAATCTTACTTGCACAGTTTCCTTTATATTGTAGATGATATGTCTCACATAATTCTTTGAATTGTTTAAGTCCTGCTTCTTCATCATTGACTTCAAATTCTAATTCATAATCAGTGATTCCATTGTAATGATTCTCATCAAGAGATAACATGCCTGAATCAAAAGGAACATCTCTTCTAATAGTAGTTAAAGAATAAGACTGTTTAATAAGACTTAAATCAAAGCCCTTGTCTCTTAATAAGCATGTAATTTCATTATCAGGCATCTGCCCATTTTGAATCATAATGAGATCTTCTTTTGTAATCTCTAGGTTATGTTCCATACGGCCATTTGCGGCAGGTGTTTTAAGTGTCATCTCATAATAGCCTTCCTTTTCTCTAATACGAAGACTATAGCGTAATGCACCCAATTCAATACTTGTAAGATAATAGTTTGTCTGATTATAAGTATGCCCTGTAAAATCATTCATCAATTGATGGAAAACCTCCTCAGTAAGCAGCATCTTATATTCTATTTCAAGATTCTTTTCCATAATATCTCCTTATTTTTCTAAAATTATATACTTGTCAAACAACCCAGTCAATACAAGTCATATTGCTTAAAAAGCTAATAGAAAGTATAATAATAACGGTGATGAAAAAATGAAAAGATATGCGATTGTGTCAAAAAAAGATGATGTATCCCGTCATCTTGCAGCTTTAATTAAAGAAGAACTCAAGGAACTGACTTACGATGAAGAACATCCAGAGATAGTGATATCTGTAGGTGGAGATGGGACAATGATCTATTCTATCCATCGTTATGAGCATGTTTTAAATGATGTTTCTTTTGTAGGAATCCATACAGGAACACTTGGATTCTTTACAGATTATTTAAAAGATGAGTATAAACAGCTTGTAGAAGATATTCTTACAAAAGAACCAGAGATTTTTGATCGACATCTCTTACGTATTTCTTATAATGGAGAAATCTTTCATGCATTAAATGAAATGCGTATAGAAAATAGTTATCGTTCACAGGTGATTGATATGTATGTGAATGATGAACATATGGAAACATTTAGAGGAAATGGGCTTTGTGTAAGTACACCATCAGGTTCTACAGCATTGAATAAGTCATTAGGAGGTGCAGTGATCAATCCTAGTTTAAGATTGATGCAGGTGACTGAAATAGCGGGTATTCATCATAATGCTTATCGTTCTTTAGGTAGTCCTCTTATTTTAGGAGAAGAGGATGTTGTACGCTTTGAGACAGATTTTAATGAAAATGCGGTTTTAGGCATAGATACAGATATATATGAATTAAAGGATCATGATGTCATAGAAGCACGTCTTTCTAAGCGTGTAGCACATTTTTGTAATTACCGTCATATATCTTTTGTGAAGAGATTGAGGAAATCATATCTATGATCTTACAATTTGAAATAGATGCACAGCATGTGGATATGCGTTTAGATGAATTCTTCTATTTACATGGTATCTCTAAGAAACTAGTGAAAGATTCTAGGAATCATGGAGAAATATTGGTGAATGGAGAAAAGCAGTATTTGTGTTATAAAACAGTTGAAGGAGATAGTGTTGCGATTGTCTTCCCTAAAGAAACAAGTAATGTGATTCCTGTAGATATCCCTTTGAAGGTTGTTTATGAAGATGATTATTTGATGATCATTGATAAACAGCCCAACCTTGCCTGTATCCCTGTTAAGAAGTACTTAACAGAGTCGGTGGGGAATGCTATTATGTATTACTATAAAGTGAATCATATTGAGAGTGCGATACATCTTGTCAATCGACTTGATAAAGAAACGTCAGGATTAATGATGATTGCGAAAAGTCGTTATGTTCATGATGCTTTTTCTCATGATATCAAGCAGGTGAAACGTGTGTATCATGCACTTGTCGAAGGCAATCCAGGGCAGGGAACAGTAAATGCTCCTATTGATCACGCAGAAGGCCATGGGACAAAAAGAAAAGTAAGAGAAGGCGGTAAAGAAGCAATCACCCATTACCGTACTATTAAAACAATTGGAGAGTATTCTCTGGTAGAATGTAAGTTAGAAACTGGACGTACGCATCAGATACGTGTTCACATGGCTTATTTAGGATGTCCACTTGTTGGAGATCCACTTTATGGTGAAGGAGAAGGCTTTTATCTAGATAGTGTAGAAATAGCTTTTAGACATCCTATCACACAGCAATGTATGACTTTAAAGAAGGTGTTTAACGATGTACGAATTAAAAAAATTGAATCTTAAGCAGTCAGAAAAATATATGACTTATAAATGTAATGAATATGGAAAGCACTATAAGAAGTTCTCTAGAATTATTCCTGTAGTTGTGATTATCACATTAGTGGCTGCATTTATTATTCCATCTCAGGCTAAAGTAATCTATGCTCTTGGGGTGGCTATTACTGCTGGATTATTCTTCATGGTTTATAGCTATTATAAACAGATGGTGAGCTTAAAAGAGGTACCTACAGTACCTTGTGAATATGTGGTTACACCCGTCAAGTACAATGAAAGAGTCCAGCTTAAGACAACTAAAGGGATGATCTCTTATTCGCATTTGTAGAAAGAGTCGTTCTATTTATAAGAACGAAAGAGAAGCACTTATTATCTATGTGCCTGAATCAGGACATATTTATGGTGAACATGTAGCTTTACTTAAAGATATTAAGGGATGAGTATTAAAAAACGGCATACCTCATAAGAGGTATGTCGCTTTTTAATATTGTTTATGTTTTACATCGCGAAGCTTATTCTGATAATCGATATCAATAATAACACCTAATGCGAACATATATGAAAGTAATGAAGATCCACCATATGACAACATTGGTAAAGTGATACCAGTAATAGGAAGTAATCCAAGAATCATTCCAATATTCCATGTCTGCTGGAAGATGAGACAACCAAATGTTCCCATGATAAATGTCTTATCACGAATATTATCACTCTTTAAGCCGATACTTAAGATAATGACATCAAATGCTGCAATTGTAAGTAAGGTGATGAATGCACCTACATAACCAAAATCAGTCGCAATAACAGAGAAAATAAAGTCTGTCTGACCTTCAGGGAAGACTTTGACAACAGCTCTAAAGCCATGTCCAAACCATCCGGCTGTACCATAAGATAACTGAGCAAACCATGACTGTAACCCCTGGTTGCCTGTTGTTCCTTCAGGGTCTAACCAACCATAAATACGGGATAATTTATGTCCTGAAATAAGAGATGTGAAGATACCATTCTGGTAGATAAATAAATAAGCCAGTCCAAGTACACCGACAAGGGCGACGATAATAATAAATAGGAACCAATTCTTATTCATACCACTTGATAATAATACAAAGAAGACTGCTGCCATAATAATCATCATAACTCCTGAGTCATTCTGTAAATAAATAAGAATAGCAGGGGGTAAAGAAATCTTCATCACTTGGATGATATACTGGATTTCACTATCAGTTGTTTTGACTAATATACGCTCATTATATTCCTGTGTAATTTTCGCAAGATACATAACCATGATAATCTTCATAAATTCAGAAGGCTGAAAAGTGAAGCCTGGGATGTTATACCAGGAAGTAGCACCATTTGTGAATTTTGCGAGAGGTACTATATGAATATGTAATAGTTTTGTATAGACAAAATGATCTATTGCAAGTCCAATAAGTAATACAATAAAAACCATATAGAGTGTTTTTATATGATTATATAGGGTATCTTGACCAATCTTATAGATGATATAACTTAGAATACCGCCTAATAAATAATATAGAGCCTGCTTTAACCAAAGCATGTAAGGATTTGCGACGTTGGTCATAATTGGTGCAGCACTTGCAACTGCAAGACAACTGATTGCACCAAACAATATAACTAAGGCAATAAGAGGATATTTCTTGAGTGTTTCTTCAAGCTTTTCCATGCGTGCCCTCCTTTTTTCTTTTTACTTTTTTCATTCTTATAGTATACTATATTTTAAAGATACTTCAATAAAAAGGAGTGTGTATAAAGTGTCTAAAAATATGATGATTGGTATTATTGCAGCAGTGGTAGTTGTGCTTATTATTGTTGTGATGATGACTCGTAAAAAGAAAACAAGTAAAGAAGAATGTCCGATTGATGCGGATCTATTAATTAAGGCATTAGGTGGTAAAGACAACATTACTGCTTTAGAAGCATCACCTTCTAAATTAAAGGCAACTTTAAAGCAGGATAAGGATCTTGATATTGAAACAATTAAAACGCTTGGTGCAAGTGGCATTGTAGCAGGGCATTTAACACTAACTATGATTTTCGGTAAAGCGTCAAGTGTTATATGTGAAACAGTTTTAGAAAAAATCAAATAAGAGGTATTCACAATGAAATTCAAGATGGTACATGAAACTATAACGTTAAGAATCTAGATGCGTCTCTTAAATTCTATGAAGAAGCATTAGGCTTAACTGAAAGAAGACGTATTGTGAGTGAAGATGGAAGCTTCATTATTGTCTATGTTGGTAATGAAACAACTCCATTTGAATTAGAACTCACATGGCTTAAAGATCATCCACAGGCTTATGATATTGGAGAAGAAGAATTCCATTTAGCCTTTCATGTAGATGATTATGAAGGGGCACATGCATTACATGAAAAGATGGGATGTATCTGTTTTGAAAACCCTTCAATGGGCATCTATTTTATCCAGGATCCAGATGGATACTGGCTTGAAATCATACCTGAAAAATAGTCTAGGAAATGCATGCTGCATTTCCTTTTTTTTTGTGAAAAAAATAATTAAAAAATAATTTTATATAGGAAAAAAGTTACTAATGCAAGTGCATTATTACTAAAACAATAAATACAATATTACTGATTTCGGAAAATAATACAAACTTGTGAGAAAATTTTTATCACGAGGTAAAAAATGTTATACGTTTACAGAAAACGCATACAAAAATGTAGGCAAATCCATGGACAAACATTTTGAATAATGGTATATTGAAATCGCTGAAAAGGATGCGTAACAAAATTCAGTAGTTTTATATACTTTAAGGAGGAACTGTTACAATGGATACAAATCGTTTTGCTGATGCGTGGGCTGGATTCAAAGGCCGTTTATGGAAAGAAGAAGTAAATACTAGAGACTTCATTCAGAATAACTACAAACCATATGATGGTGATGAATCATTCTTAGCTGAACCTACAGAAGCAACTAATAAATTATGGGGCAGATTACAGGAACTTCAGGCAGAAGAAAGAGCTAAAGGCGGAGTTCTTGATATGGAAACTGAAGTAGTTTCTGGTTTAACTGCTTATGGACCTGGTTATATTGATGAAAGCATGAAGGACTTAGAAACTGTTGTTGGTTTACAGACAGATAAGCCTTTAAAGAGAGCATTCATGCCTTATGGTGGTATCCGTATGGCTGAACAGGCTTGCGAAACTTATGGTTACACACCAAGCCAGAATTACACAAAATCTTTACTGAATATCATAAGACTCATAACCAGGGTGTATTTGATGTTTACACTCCTGAAATTATGAAAGCACGTCATAATAAAATCATCACTGGTCTTCCAGATACTTATGGTCGTGGACGTATTGTTGGTGACTACAGAAGAGTTGCTTTATACGGTATCGATGCATTAATCGAATGGAAGAAAGAAGACTTTGCCAACTGCGGTAGCGGATCAATGACTGAAGACATCATCAGAAAGAGAGAAGAAATTGCTGAACAGGTAAGAGCTCTTAACAATATGAAGAAGATGGCTGAAACTTATGGTTATGATATTTCTAAACCAGCTACTAACGCTCGTGAAGCATTCCAGTGGTTATACTTTGGTTATTTAGCAGCTATCAAGACTCAGAATGGTGCAGCTATGTCAGTTGGACGTATCTCTACATTCCTTGATATCTATATTGAAAGAGATTTAGCTAACGGTACATTAACTGAAAGCGAAGCTCAGGAATTAGTTGACCATATCGTTATGAAATTCCGTATGGTTAAGTTCGCACGTATCCCATCATACAATGCATTATTCTCAGGTGACCCAGTATGGGCTACACTTGAAGTTGCAGGTTTAGGTACTGACGGACGTTCAATGGTTACAAAGAATGACTTCCGTTTCTTACATACATTAGAAGATATGGGTCCTTCTCCAGAACCAAACTTAACAGTTCTATATACAGAAGCATTACCAGAAAACTTCAAGAAGTATGCTGCTAAGATCTCTATCAATACTTCATCAATTCAGTATGAAAACGATGACGTTATGAGACCTGTATGGGGCGATGACTATTCAATCTGCTGCTGTGTATCAGCTACTCAGACTGGTAAAGAAATGCAGTTCTTCGGTGCGAGAGCCAACTTAGCTAAGTGCTTAACTTACGCTATCAATGGTGGTGTCGATGAAAAGACTAAACAGCAGGTAGGTCCTGAATACAGAGGAATTACTTCTGAATATCTTGATTATGATGAAGTTATCAAGAAATATGAAAACATGATGGACTGGTTAGCAGATTTATATGTAAATACATTAAACTTAATCCAGTACATGCATGATAAATACTACTATGAAGCTGCAGAAATGGCATTAATTGATACTGATGTTCGTAGAACATTCGCTACTGGTATTGCTGGTTTCTCACATGTAGTAGACTCATTAAGCGCAATCAAATATGCTAAGGTTAAGACTATTAGAGATGAAGATGGTATCGTAGTTGATTATGAAGTTGAAGGTGACTTCCCTCGTTATGGTAACGATGATGACAGAGCTGATAACATCGCAGTTTGGTTATTACATACATTCTTAAAAAAGATTAAACAGCATCATACATATAGAAATTCTGAACCAACTACTTCTATCTTAACAATCACTTCTAACGTAGTTTATGGTAAGGCTACAGGTTCATTACCTGATGGACGTAAAGCTGGTGAACCATTATCTCCAGGTGCTAACCCAGCATATGGTGCAGAAAAGAACGGTTTACTTGCTTCATTAAACTCAGTTGCTAAGTTACCTTATGAATGGGCATTAGATGGTATTTCAAATACTCAGACAATCGCTCCAAGCGCTTTAGGTCATGATGAAGCTGAAAGAACTGATAAGTTAGTAACAGTTATGGATGGTTACTTCAGACAGGGTGCTCATCACTTAAATGTTAACGTATTCGGTACAGAAAAGTTAATCGATGCTATGGAACATCCAGAAAAGCCAGAATATGCAAACTTCACAATCCGTGTATCTGGTTATGCAGTTAAGTTCATTGACTTAACTAGAGAACAGCAGTTAGACGTAATTGCTAGAACTTGCCACGATCATATGTAATAATTAAAACAGTCTCTAATGAGACTGTTTTTTATAGAGGAGGAGAATGTGATGAACGCTCGTGTACATTCCGTTGAAACATTTGGTCTTGTAGATGGACCAGGTGTACGATTTATCTTATTTCTACATGGATGTCCTTTTAGATGTCAATTCTGTCATAACCCTGATACATGGGCAAGTCAGAAGTTTGAAGAATGGACACCACAGCAGGCCTTAGACCGTGCCCTACGTTTTGAACCTTATTGGGGTAAAGAGGGTGGAATTACTGTATCTGGGGGAGAACCACTTGTGCAGATTGATTTCCTATTGGAATTCTTCAAGCTAGCTAAAGCAGCAGGAATCAATACATGTATTGATACAAGTGGTGCATGCTTTACAAGAGAAGAACCTTTCTTCTCTAAGTTTGAAGAACTTATGAAATATACAGATCTACTTATGGTAGACATAAAAGAAATCAATGATGTAAGACATCAGGTGTTAACAGGTGCTTCAAACAAGCGTGTTCTTGATATGATTCAATATTTGAATGATATCAATAAAGCTATCTGGATCAGACATGTCTTAGTCCCTGAAAGAAGTGACTTTGATGAAGATCTTCATGCATTGGCTGATTATATTGATACTTTAAGTAATGTTAAAAAGGTAGAAGTTCTTCCTTACCATACTCTTGGTACTTACAAGTGGAAGGAACTTAATTTAGAATATCAGCTAGAAGGAATTGATCCACCTACAAATGAACGTGTAGAAAACGCAAATAAGATTCTACATACAGATAAATATAAATAAGTATGATATAATGTCTCCTAGAAGGAGGCATTTTTCATGGATGAATTGCTTTTTGATGAAAATTACATCGTTTTCTTACAGAATCAGAGTTTAGACACATTATGCAGCCTTTATCTAGAGGTACATAATCAATTGATGGATATTATCCATACACATAACGGAGAAGAAAATTACAAAGAAATCACTGCTAAGCGTGCTATGATTGAAGGAACAATCATGACTAAGGTCATGCAGGAACATGGTTATTCGCTTGATCAATATGCATATTATAAAAATGATAAAATGGTGGCCTAAAAATACCATACTTTTAAAAAGCTCGTTTACTTTTAGGAGTAAATAATTTAAAATATGAGTGATTATTATGGAGGTAAAGGATAATGAAATTAGGTACTATTGAAGGTGGAGGAACAAAGTTCGTCGTTGGCGTTGGTGATGAGAATGGTAACATTTTTGAAAGAGAATCTTTCCCAACTACAACACCAGAAGAAACAATGAAGAAAACAATTGAATTCTTCAAGGGGAAGGGTGTAGAAGCTATTGGTTTTGGATCATTTGGCCCAATTGACCCGGATAAGACAAGTCCTACTTATGGAAGTGTCACTACTACTCCTAAACCAGGATGGTCTAATCATAATGTCGTAAAGGATTTAGAAGAAGCATTCCCTGGTGTTCCTGTAGGATTTGATACTGATGTAAATAGTGCATGTTTAGGTGAAGTAGAATTCGGTGCTGCAAAAGGATTAAATAGCGCATTATATTTGACTATTGGTACAGGTGTAGGTGGAGGTGCTGTTGTAGAAGGTAATCTTGTACACGGCTTATTACATCCAGAAATGGGTCATATGAAATTGATCACTCGCCCAGAAGATACTTATAAGGGTAAATGTCCATATCATGGAACATGTTTTGAAGGTTTAGCAGCTGGACCAGCTATTGAAGAACGTTGGGGTAAGAGCGCTAAAGAATTACCTGCTGATCATCCAGCATGGGATCTAGAAGCTTATTATATTGCTCAGGCTTTATGTATTTATATTCTTACAATCTCACCTAAGAAGATTATTTTAGGTGGAGGTGTTATGCACCAGAAACAGTTATTCCCAATGATTCATAAATATGTTCAGGAAATGTTGAACGGTTATGTTGCAAAAGAAGAAATTACAACAGATAAGATCAAGGATTATATTGTTTATCCAGGACTTGCAGATAATGCAGGATTATGTGGTGGGTTAGCACTTGCTAAACAGGCTTTAAAGAATAAATAAAAAGTAGGCATAGCTGCTTTTTTAAGGAGGAGAACATGCAATCACTTAGAGAACTTTATAAGATAGGAATTGGTCCTTCCTCATCTCATACTTATGGACCGATGAAGATCGCTGAAAGAATAAAATCACTTTATCCAGATATGGAAAAGGTACATGTTGATCTGTATGGTTCTTTATCTTTACTGGTAAGGGACATTTAACAGATAAAATCATGCAGCAGACATTTGCCCCTGTACCATGTGATTTTTCTTTTAAAAGCGGTGAATTACCTTACCATCCTAATGGGATGTTAGTCACAGTATATTGTGGTGGAGAGGCAGTAAAACCCATTGAAGCGTATTCTATTGGTGGAGGAGAAATCTATTTTAAGGGAGACTTAGAAGAGGAGAAGGTAGAAATCTATCCTCATCATACAATGCGTGAAGTCATTGATTATTGTGAAAATGAAGGATTATCACTTTATGATTATGTCTTGCGTTTTGAAGATGAAAACTTTAAAGAATATTTATTTGAAGTTCTTGAAGCAATGTTTACCTGCGTAGAAAACGGGTTACATACACAGGGCATGTTACAGGGCAGTCTACAATTGAAAAGAGTAGCCGGTTCTATGTATCAACAGGCTTTAAATACACATCATGAAATGGCTCAGGAACGTTTATTTATTGCCAGCTATGCCTATGCAGTTTCTGAAGAGAATGCAGATGGTCATATGATTGTCACTGCACCAACATGTGGTGCAAGTGGTGTACTACCAGCTATTCTCTATTATGCACATCATCAGATGGGCTTAAAAAAGAGAGACTTAGTCAAAGCACTTGCAATTGGTGGATTATATGGTAATACAGTCAAATATAATGCGACTATTGCAGGCGCAGATGGAGGATGTCAGGCAGAAGTAGGAACAGCTTGTGCAATGGCAAGTGCTCTATGGCCTGGATCAATGAGTTAAATAATAGTCTCATTGACTATGCAGCAGAAATGGGATTAGAACATAACTTAGGTCTTACATGTGATCCAGTAGGGGGCTATGTACAGATTCCTTGTATTGAAAGAAATGCCTTGGCTGCATTACGTGCTTATGATGCAGCGATGCTTGCAGGACAGTTAGGCTATGTACGTAAAAATAAAGTACCTTTCGATACTGTCGTAAGAGTTATGAAGGAAACAGGCAAAGACTTGAATGTTGCTTATAAAGAAACATCTCTAGGAGGTTTAGCCAAAGAATTGAAATAGTGATTTCACTATTTCTTTTTTTATAAAGAGGGGGGAAAACTGTGAAACAAAGATATATTAAATATATATGTTTAAGCATATTGGGGGAAATGGCTATCTCATTTTACATACTTGCAGATACATTCTTTATTGCCCAGGGAATAGGGGATAAAGGACTCACTGCACTGATCTTGCGATACCTGTATTTAATTTTATTTACGGGATAGGACTCATGTTAGGAATAGGATCTGGCATTAGATTATCTATTTTGAAAATAGATCACAAGCATGATGAAATCAATCAGGTATTTAATCATACAGTGCTTTTGGGGCTTGTAATAGGCGCACTTTTCATGATTACAGGAGTATTATATAGTCCTTCTCTTGCAAGAATGCTAGGAGCCAATGATGCCGTATTAAAAGATACAGTGACTTATCTAAGAACTATTATGATATTTACACCTGCCTTTATCTTCAATAATGCACTCAATGCATTAGTAAGAAATGATAACAATCCAGCTCTCGCTACAACAGCTATGATTGTCGCTTCATTTATGAATGTTTTACTTGATTATGTATTTATATTCTTATGTCATATGGGAATGTTTGGTGCTGTTTTTGCGACTTGTCTCGCACCTTTAATTGGATTAAGTATTCTCTCTTTACATTTCATTAAAAAGAAGAATACATTTCATCCCGTTCAGCTTCGTTTTCAGTTTTCTATTATAAGAAGAATTATTAAATTGGGATTTCCTTCTATGTTGATAGAGATTTCAAGTGGTTTAGTAGTACTTCTTTTTAATACACTTATATTAAAGATTACAGGTAATATAGGTGTTGCTGCTTATGATGTTGTATGTAATATATGGCTTGTATGTATTGCGATATTTAATGGACTTGCACACGGTATGCAGCCTCTTACTAGTGAATCCTATGGTTCTCATGACATAAAGAATCTTATTATGTTAAGAAGAATGACTCTTACTATTTCGTTGTTGTTATCTTCGGTCATCTACTTAACAGTCTTTGCAAACGCCTCTATGATTACCTCTCTCTTTAATAAGACAAACAATGCAATGTTATATCAATTAGCTATAGAAGGCTTTAGAATCATGTTTATAGGCTTATTCTTTGCAGGGGTAAACATTGTATTAACTACATATTTTACTTCAATAGAGAGTGCTAAAATAGCCTCTACACTTATTCTATTACGTGGTGTAGTACTTATCGTGCCTGCATCTATCGTTCTTTCACAATTAGGTATGAAAGGGATCTGGGCTTCATTACCACTATCTGAAATAATTACTACATGTGTAGGACTTACATATCTCAAACTTAAAAGAGCGATTGACTAAATCGCTCTTAAATTCTTTTTCTTAATATGATATAGAGTATGATTGAAAGAAAAGGAATAAGTAAATATATTCCAACTATGATGAACATGTTGGAAAGAGTAATAAAGGCTTTTGTCTGTTCATATAGGATGATTGACATAGATATTGTGCTATAGTGGAGTATTAATATCGCAATGACTTCTATGACAATGAGTAAATAAAATAACTTAGACATCTTTGCCTTTATTGATAGGAATGTAAGAAATAATGATACAATTAATAAGGGTAGAAGCTTAATAAATAAGCTACTATAAAGAGTTTGAGAAACATTCATAATATTCACCTGCACTTTCGTTTATGTTTTCTTTCTATAATTATTATAGAAATTCTTTAAGAAAGAGTAAATATATATTACTATTTTAAAAAAGTATATTTGAAAGCAGAATTATGACAACTTAATAGGAGTCTTGTAACTTACATTAAAATAGATTAAAATACTTATAAAAGGGGAAAGACTATGAAAGATACGACTAAATCAATTATCTATGGGGCAACTCCTATAGCGCTTTATATTATTCAAACTTCATCGACAGAATACGTACAGAAATTCCAGCAGGCACTTACATTACTGACTCATAATCAGAATTATTCTACAGCTGTATCATTTTCAATTATCACAAATATCTTAATTGCGATATGTTTTATTTTAATGTTTGTGATGGCAGCTAAGAACAATATCACAAAGATTATCAGTGGTGTTTATGCAGTAATTGGATTATTTTTATTATTTGACCAATATTCTGCGATTATTCAGAACCATCTTTATACGAATGTGATTACACAATTCACATATAATAATATTTCTTTAATTGTGATTACGACAGTAATCATGATTTATAATCTTTATAACCTTCTAAAAAAGTAGAAATCAATCATGATTTCTACTTTTGTTGGTTATCGACTTTAAATTTATTGATATAAATTATATAATAATTGTAAGAAGTGGAAATGAGAATTAAATGAAAAAGACTAATTTTGATACAATCAATAAACAATTTGAAAAAGATGATGCGAAACCATGTGAAGGAATAAGGGTTATTCTTTTTGTATGGATTCTATCTTTTTTGATTTTCAATATGATCAGAAATAGGATTTCTTTTATTCCTGTTGAGATGCTGTGTTCAATTTTATCTTTTTTGGTATATCTAGTAATGGTTTTGAGAAGTGATATAAGTGTCAAGGAAAGACGCTTTTTAAAAGCTTTCACAATATATCCATTATTAATATTGTTGACAGAGATAGCTTCGGTATTTAATTTGCAGTCTATTTACACAAAACTTCCATTATCTTATTTGATTGCGTTTGCGGCAATCTATTCTATATATAGCTACTTTCATGATAAAAAATATATTTATCTTTTGATAGTAGATATGTTATTTATTGTCTTGGATATTGTTTTAAATGCCCAAATGAGTTTATTTATAAATAACGCTTTAATAATGATGTTTTTATTTATTGCGGTATTAATGATGAAGGAGGAACTCTAATGGAAAACGTTATGAATGACACATCAAAGGTATTTGAATCACATATTAGGATTCAAATGATCGCTAGCTTAAGTGTCAGTGATCTCACTTATAAACAGATGAAAGAGATTTTGGGTTGTACAGATGGGAATATGACAACACATACTAAGAAACTCATTCAAGAAGGTTTTATGGAAGTGAAGAAAGAATTTGTGAATAATAGACCTCAGACGACTTATCATTTAACTGATGAAGGAAGAAAACAGTTTGAGGACTATGTCCAATTATTGAATACTTTAGTAGAGGATGGTAAAAAGGCACAGGAAAATCAAACTGCATTGGAAGTGTAATCAATGAATGAAAATGAAATACTTCAACTGATTAAAAGAAGTGTAAGTGATACAAAACATGTTTTAAATGATGGAAAACCATTTGAAGGAATAAAGAAGGTATTATGTTCCTGGTTACTTACATTATTTATATGTAATTTCTTAAATAGTTTTTTTACTCATTTATCTATGACCTTTTATTTTTATGGTTCAAATATATATTATTGGATAAAAAAATATACTTACTGTCTTATCTCTTGTTATGCCTTTTGTGGTATATATAGTATCTGCAAAGAAAACAGATATGACGATGAAAGAAAAAGGTTATTTAAAATCATTCTTTATATTTCCTATTCTGTATGTTTTCTGTGCATGTCTACCAATGCTTTTAAAATCAGTTAATCCATATTTAAAGTTCCAGCTTGTTTTTTCTTTTCCATTCTCATATCTCGTCACATTAATGGCTCTCTATCATTTGAATGGATACTTTAAAAATAAATATCTGTTTGGAATTATGATCGTATTTGTAGCTTTCTTGCTGATATATTTCATATTTGAGACTTATATTGAGTTAAATCAATTTAAACTATTCCCAATGTGGGTTTTACGTGTTGACTACCAGTTGCAGGATTTGAATGAAATATTTCTCATAGATACTATATTTCTTGCATGTACTTTCTTTTTTATGACACATCACTATATTGACGATTGAAGACTAGGGTGCACTAGTCTTTTTTAGAATAAAATAAATATTACTCTTTAATAAATATGAAATATTGTATATAATGAAGGTGAGGAAAGGTTAAATATGAAAGCGCTGATAATTATAATTAGTTTGGCTATGTTTCTTTCTGGATGTTCTACGCAAAAAGAGATACAAAAGAATCATAGTACAGGCCTTTATTTTAATGAACTTAATAATTTATGCTTGGTTAAAAAGGTTAAGTTATATGATACAAAAGATGAAGCGATAGATGTTTATGTGAATAATAAGAAGTCGTATCAGAATTACACGATGAGGAAATGGCATTGGTTGTAAGTAATAGAGATTATATTACAACAAGGAAATCAACCACTCATAATCGTTATATGAACTATAGTGATTATCTTTGCCATCATACAAATGATGATTTAGAAGCAGGAAGAATGATTATTTATGATTTTGAAAAGAATGATAATCAGAAAATTAAAGGAACAGTGTTACTCGCATTGTTTGATTCAGGAGAAAACTTTATAGATGCGAAAACATATTTTCTAAGCAATAAAAAGAAACAAAGATTTGAATGGGTTTATACAGAGCCATATTGTTATGCGGAAGTAACAGTACTTGCGTATAAGGAGTAGAAGGTCACTTAATAAAACATTCTAAGAGTATTAACGTGAATTAGTTAATATAAATCAGTCTTAAATGGAGAAGGTTAATATGAAAAAAAACGATAATGATTCTTGTTTTGGCCATAGGGTTATTAAATAGTTCAATTGTTTATGGTAATGATCATATGGAAGATTATCAAATAATTTTAATGCATAATGAATTGGATGTTACAAATCTGTACATTGATCAAGTGAGTAAATTAAAAGGCACAAAGCTTAATGACTATTTGGATAGAAATCATTTGGATATGATAGCTATCACTAAAGTTAATTCAGTAAAAACTGTAACAAAAAGATGTTCATTACGAACTGTTAATAAGAAAATAGAAGGCAATATGTATACATTTAAATGGAACACAGTGATTAAATGCAAGTTTAGCTATAATCCTAGTACATATAAAATTGGCAATATATATGAAACATCTATAAATATATATAATAGAAACATCTGTGAAGGCTTTACGGATGCTGTTTTAAAAGGAAAACTATCTTTTTCTAAATCTACTGATAATTTATCAATACTACTTAAAGCTAATTACACCATTGCAACACAAATAAATACCACAAAAGTTACGCTAGGTCCATATATAGATACAACTGTTATTAGTGCATAGGAGTGAATATGAAAAATATTATAAATATAATTACATTATGTATCTTGTTAGCCGGTTGTAGTCATCAAGTGCATTATAAAGATACAGGTCTTCACTATGACAGACTAGGCTATAAGACATTACTTGTTAGACATAGTAATACACATCATTTTGATGAACATGGAACTGTAGATTATATCTATGATGTCTATGTTAAGAATAAAAAGAGACCAGTTGTAAAATCATTGAGATTAGCTGAACTTGCGATTATTCATGCGGATCGAGCAGATATTTATACTAAAAGTGTAAGTGGTAAGGATAGACTAGATTCAATAAATTTTGACTATAAATATGATACAAAAAAGAAAACAGTAAAATGTATATTAAGAAAAACCAAGAAAGTACCTATGAAAGGGAAAATATGTATAGCAGTGTTTGATGAAAGCAGAAATGTTGTTAATGCTAAAGAATTTAATATTAAAGATCAAATGAAGCAGGAAGTAACTTGGCATATTTACCAAGAGTTCACATATGCAACATGTATTGCAAGAGTTTATAAAAAATAAGTTACATAAGTTCATGGTGTTTAAAACAATTACGAAAAGAGGAAACAAAAATGAAAAAACTAATTTCTGTCTTAAGTTGTTTATGTATTTTATTAAGCCATTCCTATTATAGTTATGCAGTAGAAAGTACGCAATTAAAGGATGAAAACTATTCTTATGAATACTATAATAAAGACACGGGTGAATATTTTGTATGGGAAGGGACAAATCCAAATTCTCGTTCTAATGTGGTAGGTACTTTTAGATTTAAAATTCGCTACAATTTGTCAGCTGATAAGAATTTCTTTTTTAAAACTGATAAAGTAAAAGTTGTGATAAATGAAGCATATTTTGTTAATTTTGAGGATGTGAAGACATCGTGCTGTAAGAAACATAGATTCAGTGTCAGTGTTAGAAGGTATGGTGTTACGAATAATTATGCAGAGTTCACAGCTCCTATTTTATCTACTACTTCAAGAAAATTAGGAGGTGGATTTGCGTTAAGTCCTACTCCTTATAGAATAGATATCACTAATGGTGACGAATTACCATTAAATGTATATTTATGTGGTTCAGGAAATCTAAGCAATTATTAAAGGAGCGAAAATGAAGAAGACACTATCATTCAAATCGTGCATTATCGTATTCTACTTACTTGTATTTATCGCATTTATATTAGAAAAAAGACCTATTCTAAGTAGCAGCACACCTTACTTCTCTAGAATAGCCAATGCGACTAATCTTGTTCCATTCTATTATAATCCTAATACAAACTATCAGGCGTTGCAGATGAATGTGATTGTGAAGATATTCTTAGTGATGCCAGTCGCATTGTATTATGTGATCAAGAAGGATTGTACATTAGGACAGTTAATCACATTTATTCTAGGTGCCAGCTTTATTTTCGAAGTAGCGAAATTACTTTCATTAAGAGGATATTTTGATATCACTGATTTCTTCTATTATATGGCAGGTGCCGCACTCGCTTACTATATCTATAGAAGTATCAAGTTCTTTACAAAGAAAAAAAACAACTTAACATCATGAACTAAAAAGAGGAAAATCAAAATCGATTTTCCTCTTTGTGTTTATTTTTCATCATGATCTGGAATAATGAGTGAAAAAGCATGTCTTAAACATTTAACATGAACAGGGAAAGTCTGTCCCTTTTCACCATCAATATCATAGACAATATCCTCATCACAACTGATTGTGATATCCTTTGCCTGGACATAATGAATCATAGGATTCTGTGGATGAAGATTACGTTTATAATCCATGAAGACATTAAGTAGTTCAGCTACATTGCCTTTTTTAATAATAATAAGATCTAACTTACCATCACTTGTAGAAGCATAAGGAGTCACTCCTGAAAATCCTCCAACATGAGAACTATTCGTAATCATGAATAATGCGGCATCTTCTTCAAACTCAATTTCATCTGCTTTTACTTTGAGATGAAGTGATAAGCCTAACTGTTCAGGTAACATCTTCAATCCATTAATATAGTAGGCAAGAGGACCAAACTTCTTCTTTTCCTCTTTTGTGACAAGGAATCCAATATCACTAAACATACCACCACTTAATACATTCGCAAAACAATGATTATCTACATAACCTGCATCAATCTTCTTTGTCTTGAAACGGGCAATCATATCACGGAATGCTTCTGGAGTATTAGGAAGATTTAGATAAGTAGCAAAGTCATTCACAGTGCCTGCTGCTAAGATTGCAAGAGGAATCTTAGATTCACTCTTAATAAGTCCTGTAATGATTTCGTTAATTGTACCATCTCCACCTACGGCTACAATAAAGTCATATTCATTTCTAGTTAATTTTGCTGCACGTTCTAATCCATCATTCTTTCCTCTTGTGAAGTAAGTATCAATTGTATTCACGTTAGTATGAAGTATTAACTGACCAATAAACTTGTCAATAGACTTCTGGAACGCATGTGTACCACTAGAAGGATTAATAATAAATAAACACTTCATATATTATGCCTCCTTAATCAATTCAAGAAGCAACTTAACACCCTTTTTCATAGAATTAATACTACAGAATTCATAAGGACCATGATAGTTATATCCACCAGTACCTAAGTTAGGACAAGGAAGTCCCATAAAGCTTAAATTAGCTCCATCAGTACCACCTCTAATAGGAGAAGCAATAGGATCAAGTCCTATATTAATCATTGCCTGTTTTACCTTATATACAATATCAGGTGTCTTATTGATAACTTCAATCATATTCTTATACTGTAAAGTGAAATCAATATCAATATAATGACCATGATTGACCTGATTTAAATAAGAAGCAGCTAACTGCATTGTATGAATCATATCATGCATATTATCCATATCATGATCTCTTAGTATATAAGTCATCTTAGTGGTAGAAACATCACCTTCCATATGATGAAGATGATAGAAGCCTTCTTTATGTTCAGTCGCTTCAGGACGCTTATTATCACCAAGCATTGTATCAAACTGACGACCTAAAGTAAGGGCATTGACCATCTTGCCTTTAGAATCACCTGGATGATAACTCTTACCTGTAATAGTGACATCTGCTTTATAGGCATTGAAGTTTTCAAAACTGAATTCATCGATTCTGCCACCATCTACTGTATAAGCATAATCAGCACCAAATCTCTTAACATCAAAGTTTTCAGTACCTCTACCTACTTCTTCATCAGGTGTAAAGGCAATACAGATATCTCCATGCTTAAAATCTCTATTCTGGCAGATATACTCTACCATGCTCATGATAATAGCCACACCTGCTTTATCATCAGCACCAAGAAGTGTAGTTCCATCAGTTGTAATTAAATCATCACCCACAAGTCCTTTTAATTCAGGATTTGTTTCTGGATCTAAATACATCTTCTTTTCTTCATTAAGAATAATACGTCCTCCTGGATAAGAACGAATAATACGTGGATGAATATCATGTCCACTTGCATCTGGAGAAGTATCCATATGTGCAATAAATCCAATAGCTTTCACAGGCTCATCAGTATTACTATAAATCTTACCGTATACAATTCCCTGATCTGTTCTTTCTACTTCATCTACACCAAGAATCTGCATTTCTTCACTCAAGAAATCAGCCAAATCAAATTGTTTTTCTGTAGAAGGAGATGTTGTGGAAGATTCATCAGATTGCGTATCAAAACTCACATATTTCAAAAATCTCTTTTCAATCAACATAAAATAACCTCACTTTGTTTATTTCTTTCATTTTAACATAGTAAATTGTTTTTGTGAACTTGCATAATTAACTAGACAAGCCCTGTTGTTTTCATTATTATGGGGTAGGTGATAAAAATGAAATATTATGCCGTAAAAAACGGAAGAGAACCAGGTATTTATAATTCATGGGCAGAATGCCAGAAGCAGATTCATGGCTTTAAGAATGCGTCTTATAAGTCCTTTACATCACGCAAGGAAGCAGAAGAGTTCATCTCTGACAAAAAGGAAATGCCTCAAATGGAACATGGGTTAATTGCTTATGTAGATGGTTCTTTTAATGCAAAAAAGAAAGTATATGGCTATGGTGCTGTTTTAATTGATGGACAGCAGGTCATCAACGTCTTTATGGACATGGAGATAATGAGGAATGCTTATCGAGTCGTAATGTTGCAGGAGAAATATTTGGAGCTTTAGCTGCAGTAAAGTATGCAGTAGAACATCCTGAATATGATGGTATTGTGATTTATTATGATTATATGGGGATTGAAAAATGGGCTATTGGAGAATGGAAAGCCAATAAGAAACTGACACAGTATTATGCGAGTCAAATGGCTGAGTATCGTCAAAAGCTGCCTATAGTATTTATGAAGGTAGAAGCGCATACAGGTGACTTCTATAATGAACAGGCAGATCAGCTTGCCAAGAAAGCAGTGGGAATTGAATGAGTGAAAAAATAACTATTTTTGATATTGAAGAATTGAATAATGATCCTGTGAGCGTCTGCTCTATAGGTATAGTTGTGCTAGAGGATATGAAAGTGAAGGAAACATTCTATTCACTTATTAGGCCTCCTAAATTGACTTTTGATCCTTATCGCTATAAGGTTCATAAAATAAGACCACAGGATTTAAAGAAAGAACCTACATTCCCAGAAATATGGCCTAAGATCAGTAAGTATTTTGAAAACAGTATCGTGATATCTCATGATATCCAATCAGATCTCAATCACTTGCTAGCCGTCTTTAGAAGATTCCGTATAAGAAAGCCTACCTGTTATTTATCATGTACATTAGTTCTTGCAAAGCTATTTCATCCTGAATTACAGAAGTATGGTTTAGGTTCTCTGTGTGACTTTTATTCTGTTGATCTCGAAAATGCGCATAATGCATTGGCTGATTCATTGGCCTGTGCAGAGCTATTAAAGAAGATGATGGAAGAACATCACTATACAAGTCTTAAGGAACTTCATGAGAAGGAAAATGTACCTTTAGGACGTATGACAAGTTCATCTATTGAACCTCTTGTATCAAGTGATAAGGTACAGGAAGTGAAGATGGGAATTCAGAAAGAAACAGTCGCATTTACAGGTAAACTTGCCCATACAAAACAAGAAATAGAATCATTCGTAGAACAGGATGGTATGATAACATCATTCCATGTAACAACTCAGACAAAATATCTCGTTATAGGTAAAAAGGACTACCAGCAGACAAGATATCAAAAAGGCAATAAGAAGATTAAAAAAGCCATCACTTTATCAAGACAAGGCCAGGATATCAGAATCCTTCATGAAGACCAGTATATTGATATGGTAAGAAAAAGAACTCTTAAGTGAGTTTTTTTCTTGTGTACTATTATTTAAAATGTTCACTTTTTTATTAAAAAACAGCAAGAACCTACAGTTTGGTGCAAAAATGCGTCATTTTATTATTGAAATGTATTGAAAACGCTTCTAATTTTTGATAGTCTTATTGTAGGTGATTAATTATGGCAAAGACTTCAAACTATTTATTTAAACTCGATTTAATGATTTTAAGCTTATTGAAAGAAAAAGATCAATATGCGTACGAATTAACTAAAGAGATTGCAGAAAAATCTAAGGGTCGCATTGAACCAAAGAATGGTACAATGTATCCTATTATCTACAAACTTATTGAAAACGGCTATATTTCAAGCAATACAGTCATCTACCACAATAAAGCTAGAGTGTATTATCACCTAGAACCAGCCGGAAAGGAATATTTAGACAAGATTATTGTGGAATTTGACGAATTAGTGGATTGTATCAATTCATTTATTCACAAAGATTAAAATAGAGTTTCCTATAAAGGAACTCTATTTTTTGCATTAAAAAAGAAATAGGCATCTGCCTATTTCTTGATTTCTTTATAGCTGACTGCGAAAGGTCCAGTTTTAGTGGTAATAGTGATTGTATCACCTTTCTTATACTGTTTAAATTCTTTTGCGGTAGCACGATAAGTAAATTTCTTTTTACCTGTTTTTACAGTGAAATGATAGACCTGTGAAAACTTAGTTGTATAATGTTCTGTCTTAGTAATAATGCATTCTTCAGTCGCAGTTACTTTTGCAAGAGGATCATTAATCCAGCATAATGCGAGAGGAATGAAGATCACTAAGAAACATGTAAATAATGCATCTCTAGGTAATCCAGCTTTTTTCACCAATCCAGCGATAGAATACAAAGATAATTAAGAATACAATAATTGATGCATAAATAACAGGTCTTGTATTTTCCATTGCATATTTTGTAAATAGAACTAACCATCCTGTAATAGCAGGGATAATAAAGTTACAGAAGAACAATCCATACAATTCTTTGATTGCTGACTGATTTCCTTCAGCAGTGAGACCTAAGTAGTAAATACCTGCAAGTACTGGGATAACGATAGAAATCAATCCACTCACAACAAGAGAATCAAGTGCACCAATCATACCAGCCAATAATGACACTAACTGGATAAGTGTTAATACAAGCATCACTGGTTTAGTAACTGATACAGAAGGCATACGACTAGGTGCTTCCTTTGAACCTTCAATATCTTCATAAGGGATCTTATGGTCAGTACATTCTTCAACTAATTCAGCTAAATCAGCCACTTCAAATTCTAATGAAGAAAGCTGTGCAATCACTCCTTCTTTAGAATAAATAGTGAGTGTCTTACCATCATCTACTAGTTTAGTAATGTCTTCATAAGCATACTTTTTTTCATTATTACCTTCTTTAAAAGTAATATCATCTTCAGTCATCATATAAGAGAAAGTCTTCTTCTTGTTCACCTTTAAAGTGATATAAATCATAAGTAGAAGCCCAATGACACCAAGCCCTGTAATCACATAATAACCGTCTTTTGCTTCTATAAAGCCAAGAACTAACATGATAATACCAAATACAGGACAAAGGATCTTCATTGTACTAATGTGAAATAGTAAACTATCCTTATATGTTACGTCTCTATTCATTTATTTACCTCACTCCTTACGTATACAGTATATATTACATTAATTTTAGATATAAACACAAGCGATAGTTGATAAATTATAGCCTTATTAAGGTGATTTATGGTAAAATAAGTCTATATGGAGGTAAAAGTGTGAAACAAAAATCAATCAAAACGTATAAAAAAAGACGAACTTAAAAACAAGTTTGAATAATTTAGAAAAAATAGAATAATTGAATATTATGGTTTAGTT
>ENA-OQEN01000260-OQEN01000260.1-human-gut-metagenome-genome-assembly--contig:-NODE-260-length-23185-cov-3.779382_pt1 | contig 23185 bp, 20 predicted proteins | sample MGYA00242791_ERZ504627 | MGnify/ENA primary metagenome ERZ504627 (study PRJEB26092, sample SAMD00036316) | human gut metagenome | host: Homo sapiens | study: EMG produced TPA metagenomics assembly of... | reverse complement strand
CCAGCTAATATTCCAGTTCTTTCTGAATTAGATACTATGTTAGAAAAGGATTCTATGTATAACACACCACCATGCTGGGCTATTTATATGTTAGGTCTCGTAGTGAAATGGATTGATGAACAGGGTGGATTAGAAGTGATGAAGGAAAAGAATGAAAAGAAAGCAAAGCTTCTTTATGACTACTTAGATCAGTCTGACTTCTATAAACCACATGCAAAGAAAGATGCACGTTCTAATATGAATGTGACTTTCACAACACCATCTAAAGAATTAGATGCTGAATTTGTAAAGGAATCTATTGCAGCAGGTATGACAAACTTAAAAGGACATCGTAGTGTAGGAGGTATTAGAGCATCTATCTACAATGCAATGCCATATGAAGGTGTAGAATATTTAGTTAATTTCATGAAAGAATTCGAGGAGAAACATAAATAGTATGTATAAGATTAAAACTTTAAATAAGATTTCTGAACAGGGCTTAGAAATCTTTGATGATAATTATGAAGTCGGTGATAATTTAGAACATGAAGATGGGATTTTAGTTAGATCAGCTAAATTACATGACTATGATTTCCCAGCTGAATTAAAGGCTATCGCAAGAGCAGGTGCAGGTGTCAACAATATTCCTGTAGATACATGTACTGAAAAAGGAATCTGTGTATTTAATACACCAGGGGCTAATGCGAATGCGGTTAAAGAATTAGTATTATGTGCTTTAATCTTAAGTTCAAGACAGGTGATTCCTGGTATTGAATGGGTAAAGACATTACCAGCTGATGATTTTGGAAAGGCTGTAGAAAAAGGCAAGAGCCAGTTTGTTGGTCCTGAAATTGATGGTAAGAAGCTTGGTGTTATTGGTTTAGGTGCAATTGGTGTGAATGTAGCTAATGCAGCTGTTAAATTAGGTATGGAAGTATATGGTTATGATCCATATATCAGTGTTAATGCAGCATGGAAACTATCTAAATGGGTTCATAAAGCAGCTACTGTAGAAGAATTATTTAAGGAATGTGACTATATTACTATTCATGTACCAGCAACTCCTGATACAAAGAACATGATCAATAAGAAGTCACTTGCAATGATGAAAGACGGTGTACGTATCTTGAACTTTGCACGTGATACATTAGTAAATACTGAAGATATTATCAAAGCATTAAAGTCAGGTAAGTGGCACGTTATATTACAGACTTTGGTTCTAAAGAACTTGTAGAAACTGAAAATACAGTTGTATTACCACACTTAGGTGCTTCTACTCCAGAATCAGAAGATAACTGTGCAACTATGGCTGTAAAAGAAATGATTGATTACTTAGAAAATGGTAATATCCAGAACTCTGTTAACTTACCTACAGTTGTAGAACCACGTACTACAACATATCGTGTATGTATTATTCATAAGAATATTCCTAACATGTTAGCTGTATTTGCGAACGCATTTGCGAAAAAGAGCATGAACATTGAAAACATGGTCAATAAAGCACGTGGTGAATATGCATATACTGTCATTGATACAAATGATTTATCAGAAGATATCACTAAAGTGATTGAAAATCATGAAGGTGTTATTAAAGCTAGAATTATTGCGAAGATTGTTTTCTAAATCCTTCTTTTTGAATAGTCCATCTAATGATGGACTTTTTCTTTTGAAAAATGTAATATGGGAGTGCGAAGGGGTGATGGGATGAATAAATTAGTAGATGCTTTATCCTGGGTGGCTATGAAATGTACTCAGAATAAATACTTAAATGCAATTAAAAATACCTTCCAGAATTATATGCCAATATCTCTTACAGGTGCTGTTGGAATATTTTGGATAAATGTACTAGTCAATGATCATGGGGGTTTAGGTACTGTTTTTCCACTTATTATGATTTAAAAATTTTTAATCCAATCTTTGAAGCATTGAATTATGCAGCTATTTCATGTATCTCTATCATAATTGTATTATTATTATCTAGTGAAATTGCTCAGGCGAATGGGGATTATGATATTTATCCTGTGATTGTCAGCTTTATATGCTGGTTGATTGTCACACCACATATTATTGATGGTCTTCATATTAATGTGCTATTACATACAGGTAGTGGTGCTATTGTACATACAAAACTATCCACTTTTGTGCATATACCAAATTCTATAGGAATAACTTTGAAAGATTTTACTGCGCAGGGAATAGGTTCAATTTATACATCTTCATCAGGACTCTTTACCGCAATGTTTGTCGCTATATTTGCGACAGAACTCTATCATTTATTAAGAAACTGCGATTGTCTCTTAATTAAGCTTCCTAGTCAGGTTTCTACTAATCAGGTATTATCATTCATGAATATCGTTCCTACGTTCTTGACATGCTTAATTATGGGTTCTGTCTCCTATCTTTGTATCCTAAGCACAGGTCACACACTTAATACAAATATATATAATCTTATACAGCTTCCATTACAGCTGATGGCAGGGGATAATTTAATTGCGGTTCTTGTTTTGTATCTTATTATCACATTGTTTTGGATTGTTGGCTTCCATGGGAAGAATCTTATGTTGTCTATCGTTGAATCTTTGTATAGACCATTACTCTATATTAATATGGCAGCATTTAATGCGGGTTTAAGAGGAAAAGATATACCATATATATTCAATTCAATGATGTTTCAGATGTTTGGAGAAGTTGGCGGCTCAGGATGTACATTAGGGGTTGTGATATATATACTTGTTTTTTCCAAAAGACATGATAATCGTCTAATAGCGAATATTTCTTTATTCCCAAGTTTAGTGAATATCAACGAAACAGTCATCTTTGGTATGCCCATTGTGCTTAATCCTCTATTATCTATTCCATTTATTCTTGCACCACTTGTTTCTCTTACAGCGGGTTATTTCCTTATTTCAATAGGATTCTGTCCACATGTGATCATGGAAGTACCTTGGGTTATGCCACCTATTTTAATGGGCTTCTTAGTTACTGGAGGAAGTATCTATGGGGCAATATCACATCTCATATGTATATGTATCTCAGTACTTGTGTATGCGCCATTTATTTATATATATGAGAGAAAACAGAAGAAAGAAGAATATATCTATTAAAGTGACAAAAAGAGTGGATTTATGCATATAAATTCGCTTTTTTTGTAACAACTATACAATATCCTTAAGAATACTTGTTTAATCCTTTTATTAGATTATTATAACGATGCAAAAAGAAAATAATTTTTTGCTTCCTAAATCGTCATGAGACGTCCAGCTCATGACATTTTTTTATTATTATCATTGATAAAATACCGATAAGATGATAATATATTATCATCTTAAGATTAAGGTCTTAAGATAGGAAAATCTAGTTATACATATCGTGGTGTGTAGGGACCTCATGATCTTGTGCAGATATGTCTGCATCTCCTGTACATTCTTATTCGGGTGCGAGGATAAGAATGATCACTACTCGTAAGAGTATTTCTAATAATTAAATCCCTTATTGAACATGGATATAAAGTGAGTAATTAATGAAACCCTCATACTTTTAACTCATTATAACTTTGATTTTCCTAGGAACGCTGATCCTTTTAATCATTAGGGCATTGATTGAAAAACAGCCACTGCATTCATATTTCATCCATATCAAGCCAAAAGAATATTTATGTAGTGCATGATCCTCCTTATGGAGGATTCTTTTTTTTACAAATTATTAATATACTCTTTATTTGATGATAACCATATTTATTATATAAGGTGCTATACTTGTGCACAGAGAGGAAGTTATATTAGAAAAAGCTGGCGGTATCTTATGTGATTATCGTTGACATCCAATTAAAAACCAATTAATCACAGATTTGGTTGTAGGCAAAGAAAATATCGTTCACAATCTGATATCTCAATGTATTAATAAGTAGGGAGACCTGCTTATTTTTTTCATTAAAAAAACCTGGAATAAATCCAGGTTAATCAATAGGTTCCTGATAGAACCTTCCTTTTACAGCATTTGTTTTGACTATATTAACAAAAGCCTGTTTATCAATACTTTTAATTATTTCATAAACATCATTGACTTCTGCAGCACTGACGACTGTATAAAGCATGACACGATCTTCATGTGTATGAGATCCTTCGCCAGTAAAACGAGTCATACCATGATGTGTCTTAACTAATAATTCTGTTTCTAATTCATCTGCTTTATTAGATATGATGAAAAAAGTCATCTGCTGATCTGATTTGTGGAAAGTATCTATTGCCTGAGTAGATACGAATTGGAAAACAATAGAATAAAGAGATGCTTCAAATCCAAATAACATTCCAGAAGTTAATAATAGAATAATATTAAATCCTAGGATGATGTTCCAAGAAGAGATATTCCACTTACGATGAATATAGACTGCAATAAAGTCTGTTCCTCCGGAACTTGCTTTACCATATAAGGCAATAGAAATAGCCAAACCATTTAATAAACCACCAAATAAAGCAATTAATAATGGATCAGTTGTCACCTTATAAGAAGGAATCAAATCAACTAAGAATGAGTTTAAAACAATCATTAATACACTATAACTAGTAAAACGTTTTGAAATAAGTTTAAAACCAATGATAGCTGGTATCGCATTTAATGAAATATTAAGCACAGAATAAGGTATAGAAATGTTAGCATACTTTATCATTATTCTCTGTACTAATAGAGTCATACCGGTAATACCACCAGGGACTAATTCACCAGCACGTACAAACGTCTTAATATTAAAGGCCATTAAACATGACGCAAGAATAACACATACGAATGATTTGAGGGCTTTTATTGATTTTTTTTGCTGTATTTCCTTTTCATATAACATAAATTTAACATTCGCCTCCTAAAATTCGAACAAATTGTACTATTGTTTATACAATAAAACAACCGTAATTTTGTAAAAAGTAAAAAATCACATTTACATAATCTTAAGATAATACATACACAAATATGATTTTTTGTTAAGGAGAAAAATTTATGATGTAGGTGTCTTAAGAAGACAGGAGGAAAAAAGTAAATATGAAAAAAATATTAACGCTTGTACTTGCATGTGTACTTGCATTTTCACTTGCTGGTTGTGGAGGTTCTAAGGATTCTTCAACTGCTGGTTCAGGAGATTTATCAGGAAAGATCTCACTTGATGGTTCTACATCAATGGAAAAATTCGTAACTGCCTTAGGCGAATCTTTCAAAGAAAAGAACCCTAAAGTTACAGTAGAAGCTCAGTTCACAGGTTCATCTGCGGGTATCTCTTCAGTATTAAATGGTAAAGCTGATATCGGTGATTCATCAAGAGCATTAACTGATGAAGAAAAGAGCCAGGGTCTTGAAGAAAACATTGTAGCAATTGATGGTATCGCAGTTGCAGTTAACAAAGATAATACTGTTAAGAATGTAACTAAAGAACAGTTAACTAAGATCTATACTGGTGAAATCACTAACTGGAAAGAACTTGGTGGTAAAGACGAAAAGATCGTTGTTATTGGCAGAGAAGCTGCTTCTGGTACGAGAGGTGCATTTGAAGAATTATTAGAAGTAAAAGATAAATGTCAGTATGCACAGGAATTAGATAATACTGGTGCAGTTGTTGCAAAATGTGCTTCTATTGAAGGCGCTATTGGTTATGTATCACTAGATGCTGTTGATAAATCAATCAACACATTACAGTTAGAAGGTGTTGATTGTACAGTTAAGAATATCAAAGCTGGTAAATATGCATTACAGAGACCATTCGTAATGGCTACTAAAGGTAAAGTTGAAAAACAGTCTAAATTAGTTCAGGCATTATTCGATTACATTGATAGTGATGAAGGGCAGGCTATCATTAAAAAAGTAGGTCTAATCAGTGCTAAATAGCATTGTTGGTACCAATAAAAGTAGACAAGCATCAGAAAAGGCAGCCGCATTAATCGTTAGTGTATGTGCTGCTTTTTCAATAGTTGCAGTCGTCGCTATTACTGCCTACATGATCTATAGTGGCACACCTGCACTTGCTAAGGTTGGTATCGGAAATATCTTATTTAAAACAGAATGGGTTCCTTCTCAAGGAAAGTTCGGTATTCTTTACATTATCTTAACTTCTATTGTTGGTACTTTACTTGCGGTCTTAATCGCAATACCTGTTGGTTTATTTACAGCAGCCGCATTAAGTGAAATGGTCACTGGTACTCCAAAGAAGATTATGAAAGCAGCTATTGAATTATTAGCTGGTATTCCATCCGTTGTTTATGGGTTACTTGGTATCTTGATCATCAACCCACAGATGTATAAGTTAGAAAAATTTTTTATCATACATCTCATTCACATCAGTTCACTGGTGGGGCAAACCTCATTGCCGCAATTATTGTATTAGTAATCATGATCTTACCAACATTAATCAATGTCTCTGAAACAGCTCTAGAAACTGTTCCAAATCATTTAAGATTAAGTTCTTATGCACTTGGTGCAACTAAAATTCAGACAATCTTTAAAGTAGTTATTCCAGCTGCTAAGAATGGAATCATGAGTGCCATTGTATTAGGTGTTGGACGTGCTATTGGTGAAGCAATGGCTATCTTACTTGTTGCAGGTAATGCTGTTAATTTACCAGCACCATTCAATTCAGTGCGTTTCTTAACAACAGCTATCGTATCTGAAATGTCCTACTCAACTGGTGTACATAGACAAGTATTATTTACAATCGGTTTAGTATTATTCATCTTCATTATGATTATAAATATCGTATTAATGAAGATTCTAAAGAAGGGTGAAGAAAATGGATAAAGCAGATTCTAAAAAAGTATCAGCTACGTCTCCATTAAAGGAAGTGAACGCTATGGATAGAACGTTATATCATACAAAGAAAAGAATAGGAGACACTATACTACGTGGACTTATTTATCTATGTGCTAGTTTCTCTAGTATCTTAATTCTTGTCATTATTGGTTATGTATTCTCAAAAGCCATCCCCCATTTCCATTTCAAGAATTTAATTGAACCAATGAGTCAGTTAATGAACCCTGAAGGTTATTAGGTAATATCATCAATACTCTTTATATTGTCGTAGGTACATTATTATTTGCCTGCCCAATTGGTATTGGTGCTGCCATCTACTTAAATGAATATGCAAAAAATAAGAAGTTTGTTGCAGCAGTATCATTTACAACAGAAGTATTATCAGGTATTCCATCTATTATCTTTGGATTATTTGGTATGATCTTCTTTGGTGAAATGCTTCATTTAGGATATTCAGTCATAAATGGATGTTTCACATTAACTATTCTTATCTTACCTATTATTATTAGAAACACTCAGGTTGCCTTAGAATCAGTTCCTTCTTCATATCGTGAAGCTGCATTAGGTATAGGTTCAACTAAGTGGTATATGATTCGTACTGTTATTCTTCCAAGTGCTATGCCTGGTATCTTAACGGGTGTGATTCTTGGTATGGGTCGTATTGTGGCTGAATCAGCTGCCTTATTATTTACAGCAGGTAGTGGTTACTTTATGCCAAGAGGATTCTTCACGCACTTGATGGAGAGTGGTGGAACACTTACTATCCAGCTTTATATGGCAATGAGTAATGCTGAATATGGACAGGCCTTTGTGATTGCGATGATATTGATTATTCTTGTATTAATCATGAACTTTATCGCTAAATGGCTATCAAGTAAGTTTAATGTAGAAAAAGCAAAATAATGAGGTAAATATATATGAATAAAATGGAAATTAAGAATTTAAATCTATGGTATGGTGAAAAGCATGCCTTAAAGAATACAAGTTTAGATATCCCAGAACATAAGATTACAGCGTTCATCGGTCCTTCTGGATGTGGTAAATCTACATTCCTTAAAACATTAAATCGTATGCAGGATTATATAAAAGGGGTAAAGATTACTGGTCAGGTGACATTGGATGGTGAAGACATCTTTGATCCTAGAGTAGATACAACCTTATTAAGAAAGAAAGTAGGTATGGTATTCCAACAGCCCAACCCATTCCCAATGAGTATCTTTGATAACATTGCCTATGGACCTAGAATTCATGGGATTAAGAATCATGCTGAATTAGAAAAGATTGTGATTAGATCATTAAAGCAGGCTGCTTTATATGATGAAATTGCAGATCGCCTAGATACAAGTGCATTAGGTTTATCTGGTGGTCAGCAGCAGAGATTATGTATTGCGAGATGTTTAGCTGTTAACCCAGATGTTATCTTATTAGATGAACCTACAAGTGCCTTAGATCCAATTTCTACATCTAAGATTGAAGACTTATTAATGGATCTTAAGAAAGACTATACAATTGTGATTGTAACTCATAACATGCAGCAGGCTTCACGTATTGCAGACAATACAGCATTCTTCTTACAGGGTGAAATCATTGAAACTGGTGATACAGAAAAGATCTTCTCATTCCCTCAGGATAAGAGAACAGAAGATTATATTACTGGTAGATTCGGTTAATATTTAACAAACAATTAACAATATATTATAATGAAGGAGTAAAAATTATGAGAAGTCGTTTTGATCGAGAACTAGATACGCTTAATGTAGATCTTCAGAAGATGAGCGGTCTTGTAGAGAATGCATTAGAAAATACTATTGCTGCATTTAAAAATAAGAATACTAAGCTTGCTAAAGAAGTGATGGAAAATGATCGTATGATCAATGATATGGAACGTTCTATTGAGTCTATTTGTTTTAAGTTAATGTTAAGACAGCAGCCAGTGGCAAGAGATTTACGTATTGTGACTACTGCTTTAAAGATTGTCACTGATCTAGAAAGAATTGGTGACCAGTGTTCTGATATTTGTGAAATTATCTTAGATTTATCTGGTAATCATATTTATAGAACAGTAGAACATATTCCAGATATGTTAAAGACTGCAAAAGAAATGGTACATAAGTCTATTGAAGCCTTTGTGGAGGGGGATGTAGATAAAGCTCACAATATTTCGAGAATGGATGATGATATTGATTCTTTATTCTTAGATATTAAGAATGAAATCATCCAGATTATGAAAGAAAATAGTGAAAATGCTGATGACTGTTTAGATTACTTCATGATTGCGAAATATCTAGAAAGAATTGGTGATCATGCATCTAATATCTGTGAATGGTTAGATTTCATGGAAACAGGATCCATCAACCAGCAGCGTATTATATAAGGGGGATATAATCAATGAGCGAACGTATATATGTAATTGAAGATGATGAAAATATTCAGGAAATTATCAAGTTATCTCTTGAATCAAGTGGGTATTCAATTACTCTATTTAATAATGCGATAGATGCGATTGTTGCAATTCATGAAGATACGCCTGATCTTGCAATATTTGATGTCATGTTACCAGAATTAGATGGTATTTCAGCTATTAAGCAGATAAGAAAGACTAATACAACTTTGCCTATCTTAATTCTATCCGCAAAGGATCGTGAAATAGATAAGGTAAGAGGATTAGATTCAGGCTGTGATGATTATATGACGAAACCATTTGGAGTGCTGGAACTTGCTGCACGTGTTCGCTCATTACTTAGAAGAAGTCAGCATCATTCAAAGGTTATTAAAACGACATCTTTAGAAATTGATAAATCGAAACATATTATTTTAAAGCAGGGTGAAAAACTGGAATTAACTCATAAAGAGTATCAGTTATTACTCTATTTAGTAGAAAATAAAGAACGTGTTGTAGAAAGAGAAGAACTCTTAAATAATATCTGGGGTTATGATTTTGTAGGCGAATCAAGAGCTTAGATGTTCATATTCGTTCTTTACGTGCAAAACTTGGTGATGATGGACATCATTATATTAAGACAATCAGAAGTGTAGGTTATCGTTTTATTGAGGATGGTCAATAATGAGACAATCTATATTAAGATATTTTATCTCACTTTTATTAGTATCTCTATGTATCTGTAGTGCAACGAGTATATTTATTATTTCTGGTTCAATGAAAGAGGATTCCGAAAGAGAAATGATGTATTCTGTTAAATTAATAGAATATAACTTAGATTACTCGGGTGATTTAAATAAACAGATAGAAACATTGAATCCACTTGCTTTCTCTGATGATACAAGAATATCTGTCATAGATGAAAAAGGTAAAGTTCTTGCAGATACATACAAGGATGATATTTCTTCTAATCATATAAAAAGAGAAGAAGTGCAGGAAGCACTTCATTCTTCAAATCATGAGGGGTATGCAATGAGACGTTCTGAGACAACTAATCAGCCACTTCTCTATGCTGCATATTATAAAGATAACCACATTATAAGATTGTCCATCCCTTATTCAGGTGTATGGGGTTATTTCCCAGAACTTGCTCCTGCATTTGCGATTTCTATACTGATCAGTATATTATTTTCATACATAGTTGCACGTAAACTCTCTAAGAGAGTCACTCAGCCTTTGACAGAAATCAGTGAGTCTCTTAATAATATGACTGAAGATTATCGTTTTGAACTCCCAACAACAGATTATGAAGAATTTACACCTATTATTGATACACTAGAAAATCTCTCTCACCGATTAAGAAAATCTATGAGAGAGACAAGATTTGAACAAGATAAGATCAATGCGATATTAAGAAAGATGGAGGAAGGCTTTATCTTACTTGATGAGAATGGCATGATCTTAAGTGTCAATGATAGTGCTATAAAGATTCTAGGGCCTTTAAAAGAGAAGGACAATTTAGTTGATCATATCTCTTATCCAAATCTTATAAATGCGTTAAATAGTACTTCTAAAAAACAACGTATAGAATTAAAGATTCATGATTTTGATTACCAATGTGCAATCTCCCGCCTTCCATTTGGTACAGCACTCTTCTTTGTAGATATTACCGCAATGAAGAACTCACAAAAGATGAGAGAAGAATTCTTCTCTAGTGTATCTCATGAATTAAAAACACCTATTACCGCTATTAGAGGTTACAGTGAATTATTATCACAAGGATTCATCAATGATGAAAATCAGAAGAAGATGATGCTTTCTAAGATTCAAACTGAAGTGACTAATATGTCTTCTTTAATTAATGATATCTTGATGTTATCTAGACTAGATAGTGATGATTTGATTGTAGAAAAAGTTCCTGTTAAGATGCAGGCATTAATGAAGGACATCTCGCAAGATTATGAAGGTTTATTATTGAAATACAATGTAGAGCTTCATACAGATGTTGAGCCTATTACTTATATTGGAAATGGGTCTCAGATAGAGACATTAATTTCTAATTTAGTAAGTAACGCTATTAAATACAATAAAGAAGATGGTCATGTTTATGTTCATATTTATGGTAAAGAAGATAATATGGTCATTGAAGTCAAGGATACAGGTATTGGTATACCACTTGCAGATCAAGGACGTGTCTTTGAAAGATTCTACCGTGTTGATAAGGGACGTAGTAGAATCAAGGGTGGTACTGGATTGGGACTTGCGATTGTTAAGCATATTGTTTCTTATAATAAAGGAACTGTGAAATTACATAGTCAATTAGGAGAAGGTACTTGTATTACGATTACTCTTCCTAATAAAGAACCTTTAATTTTTAAGGGGGGTCAATAAAAAACTCGCTTTAAATATTTGGGGGTTTCCACTTGTAAAGGGCAGTCAGAAATGACTGCCTTTAGTGCGCTCATATTACTTCTATTTAAATGTTTTATTAGTTCTTTTTCTTATAAGATCCTCTCTTTTTTCCTTCTCTTTTGATTGTTTCATCAATAGCGTAAGAGGAAGGATTAGAGGATTTATTAAGAGAGTACATTAGTCTATTTCTCATTCTTGCAAAGTTCTGATATCCACATGCATTTGAAAGTATCTTATCTATTCTGGAGTTGATTCCTTCTACTGGTCCATTAGATATTCTTCGACCATCTACTAAATCAAATGATGCACATATTTCATCAAACCAGTTTATAAGAGTTCCAGATAATGATATGAAGCCAGTAATTCCTGATGTTGCATATTCTTGAATTATTCTTGAAAGCCATTCTCTGCAGGTTTCAGAAGTTGCATAATGATTAAAGGCTATATATTGTTCCTTTAGATTGTATGCTTCTGTTAGTTCCTTATCTATGCTTAGGATTATTTCAAGCAATTGATGATAGTCTATATATCTTTTAAGCTTTTTATTGTATCTTGCCTTGTTGAACGGAATATCATTGTAGTTTTTCAATATAAGGAAGTGAAACTTTTTGAGAAGATAATATTCAGTACTATCCTTTTGGTATCTTTTGCCTACTTTAATTCTGATATCATCTAGGACTTTATTGATATTTTTTATGACATGAAATGAATCGCATAACAATACTGCCCCAGGGAAGTATTGATTTCTCACAAATCTGTACGTCTCATACATATCAATAGAGATATATTTGACTTTAGCGAGTTCTTTTTTATCGATTATCTGAGTATAACTTGACCAGGCTCTCTTGGTTCTTCCATCAATGATATCTACAATTTCCATGGTCTTAAAATTAAGAATAACACACATGTATCTGTTTTGTCCTTTATGTTTCCAGTGCTTCTCATCAATACATATAATCTCAGGTAAAGGCTGCCTACGCATCTGACCATACTTATCGAATATTTCAACGACTTTAGTAGGACTTGTGTTAAAGAATCTAGCAACCAGTGAAAAAGTAGTTGTAGGTTCTTTAAGTTTATTCATGATTTCCAGCTCTGAAGTTTGAGATAATCTACTATGACTTTTCTCTGTAAATGGGTTTTCCTCAGTCATCACCTTATTACATTGAGGACATACTAATCTTCTCTTTTTAAGTATTAGAGAAGTGTTCTTGCCTCTTATCATGTTATGTATGACTTTACATTTTCTATAGTCCTTAATATTCATTCTACTGCCGCATTCTGGACAGGAGATAATGGTTCTCTTAAGCGTGATATAATAAATCACTTCTTTTTTATAAATTTCAATCGTATGAGACTGTACAAGGGATTCATAATCCCCTAAAATAATTCTTAGATCATTATTCAATTTGTGATCTCCTTTCGCTTTGATTTAATATGAGCAAATTAATGATACAGCGAAAGGTTTTTAATTACATAAAAATACTCGAAAAAGTGGGAGCCGTAGTGTGACCCCCACAGATTTAGAGGTGCTGTTTCCAAGACCCCCAAATATTTAGAGCGAAGCTCTGACCCCCACAAAAATTAAAGACCCCTTTTATTATGCAAGAAGATAGTATTCAGGATATTTTTGAATATTCTAATATGGAACTCATAGATAAGTTTATTGCATCTAAAGAGATAGAAGGATGTTCAAAAAGAACAACACAATACTATAAGTCTACTTTAGTAATGTTGGAGAATAGAACAGATATACATTTCACACATATGACTACCGATCATTTAAGAACATATCTCACTGATTATCAGAAGATAAACAATTGTTCTAAGGTGAGTATTGATAATATTAGAAGAAATCTAAGTAGTTTCTTCTCTTGGCTAGAGGAAGAAAACTATATTCTTAAGAGTCCTATGAAGAGGATTCATAAGATAAAAACAGATAAGGTGATTAAAGAAACTTTATCTGATGAGGCTTTAGAGTGTTTAAGGGATAGTTGTGATAATTTAAGAGATTTAGCTATTATTGATTTGTTGGCTTCTACAGGTATGAGAGTAGGGGAACTAGTGAATATTAATATAGAAGATATAGATTTTGAGAATAGAGAATGTGTCGTGTTTGGTAAGGGAAATAAGGAAAGACCTGTATACTTTGATGCAAGAACAAAAATACACTTAAAGAATTATCTAAAGAGCCGAACAGATGATAATCCAGCATTATTCGTCTCTTTAGATAAACCATTTAATAGGTTACAGATTAGTGGTGTAGAGATAAGATTAAGGAATTTAGGTAGACGTTTAGGCATACATAGAGTACATCCACATAAGTTTAGAAGAACAGTAGCTACTAGAGCTATAGATAAGGGAATGCCTATTGAACAGGTACAGAGTTTATTAGGTCATTCACAGATAGATACGACTATGCATTATGCAATGGTTAATCAGAATAATGTAAAAGAGTCACATAGAAAGTTTGTGGCTTGATAGAGTGAAAAATTGGGATGGTAGAGAAGTCTACAAATCCTGATTTCATGGTTAAATGCAAATCTGCATTTGTAGAATATCGGTGAAGATAAAGATAGGTGATATTACCAAAATTAGAACAGGTAAATTGGATGCTAATGCAGCAGATGAAAATGGACAATATCCCTTTTTTACATGTTCAAAAGAGCCGCTAAAAATAAATACATACTCATATGATTGTGAATGTGTATTAGTTGCTGGTAACGGTGATCTTAATGTGAAGTATTATAATGGTAAGTTTGATGCATATCAGAGAACTTATATTATTGAAGACGACAGTGATGGACTGTTGTTTATGCCGTATTTGTATTTTTTTATGGAAAGTTATATAGATGAGTTAAGAAAGCAGTCTATTGGTGGAGTTATTAAGTATATTAAGCTTAAAAATTTAACAGATGCATTAATTGAGTTACCTAGTATTGAAGTTCAGAGAAAGATTGTAAATATTATTTCTAAATCAAAAGAAATAGTTAGGAGAAAGGAAAATGAATTTGAATTACTAGATGAGTTAGTTAGAGCCCGATTTGTGGAGATGTTTGGGGATCCTATAGAAATACATATTCATTTCCAATTTTAAAGTTAGGTGAATTAAGTGAATTGATAACGAAAGGTGCATCACCTAGTTGGCAAGGATATTCTTATACTGAGGATAGTACACAAACTTTATTTGTTACAAGTGAAAATGTTAGAGAAGGATACATGGATTTTTCTTCGATTAAATATGTTGAGGATGCGTTTAATGAAAAACAAAAGCGTTCTATGATTCAAAAAGGTGATTATTTAATTAATATTGTTGGTGCATCAATAGGAAGAGCAGCACAATTTAATATGGATTGTAAAGCAAATATGAATCAAGCAGCAGCTTTGGTTAGAATAAAAGATAACACTATATCAGATAATTATTTACTATATTATTTAAATTCTGATAAGGCACAAATGATGTATAATTCAATGAAGTCAGATACCGGTAGAGCTAATTTAAGTTTACAGGATATTGCTAATTTAGAGATTTTAGTTCCTGATTTAACACTGCAGGTTAAGTTCGCATCATTCGTAGAAGAAATCGATAAATCAAGGCTTCTCAATAACCACTCACTATTACTCCTAAAATCCATAACCTTCTAACCATTAAAAAAGCAGCCTTAGCTGCTAATCACCACTACCTAACATATCTCTCAATTCTTTAAAAGTATCCTCTATAGGTGCTACTCTACCATTCTAACATCCTTTTCAGATTTCTCAAGTAATTCCAATAACTCATTCATCATTTATTCCCAATAAAGTTCTTTTTTAGGATATAATAGAAACATAAAGGAGATGGTACTGTTGAACTTTACTTTTTTAAAAACAAAACAGAATTCCAGGACTTCGCTTCTACATGTATAGAAGCAGAAAAAGGATTAATGGTATCACCTGCTAACTGTGCAATACTTACAAGACGTGCATTAGAACAAGCAGTACATTACATGTATAAGAATGACATAGACTTACAGATGCCTTATAGAGATAATCTAAGTGCTTTAGTCAATGAATATACATTTAAACAAATTATTCCTACAGAAGTCTATGAAGGAATTAGATACGTTATTACTTTAGGAAATTTTGCAGTACATACAAGTAGAAAAGTAAAAAGAGAAGAAGCAGTTCTTGCTTTGAATAATCTCTATAGACTTGTTAACTGGATGAACTATTCTTATGGAATAGATTATCAACAACAATTACCTGAATTTGATCCTACTAAGTTACCTGATCAAACACACATGTTTGTGAATAAGGATCTAAAAGAACAGGTAAGAGATATTCTTAATAAACAGAAAGAAAAAGAAGAAAAACAAAAAGAAGAACTGGCTCGATTAGTTGCTGAAAATGAGGAATTAAGAAGACAAGGGGCAGCTAAGAGAAAAGAAGATAAAGCTGTTAAATATGTTGATGTGAATAAGATTCCTGAATGGAAGACAAGAAAGCTTTATATTGATTTGATGCTGAAGGAAGCAGGATGGGATTTTGATACAAATGTAGAGGAAGAATATCCTGTTCATCATATGCCAACAGATTCAAAAGAAGGTTTTGTTGATTATATCTTACGTGGAAGAACAGGAAAGATTATTGCTGTTATAGAAGCAAAGAAAACAAGTGTAGATCCTCGTGTAGGACGTAACCAGGCAAAACTTTATGCAGACTGTATTGAACAAGAATACGGGTTAAGACCTGTTATATTCTATACAAATGGTTTTGAAACATTTATCTGGGATGACATGATGTATCCAGATAGAAGGGTTTCTTCTATCTTCTCACAGGATGAAATACAGTTACTTATAGACAGAAGAGATACGCGTAGAAGTATTTCTAAACCTGTTATACAAGATGCCATCACAAACCGTTATTATCAGAAAGAAGCCATTGTAAGAACATGTGAAGACTTTGAAAAGGGAAGTCGTAAAGCATTACTTGTCATGGCAACAGGGAGTGGTAAAACACGTGTAGCGATTAGTTTGGTAGATGTATTGACTAAAGCAGATTGGGCAAAGAATATACTATTCCTTGCCGATCGTACTGCACTAGTGAATCAGGCAAAGAAGAACTTTGTAAACCTTCTTCCTTCCCTGACTACTTGTAATCTATGTGAAAACAAAGAAGACCCAGAAGTATCAAGAATGATCTTTAGTACATATCCTACAATGATGAATGCGATCGATGAAACAAGAAGTAAAGATGGTAATCGTTTATTCACACCAGGGCACTTTGATCTCATTATTCTTGATGAAAGCCATCGTAGTATTTACAACAAATATAAAGATATATTTGATTACTTTGATGCTTTACTCATAGGTTTAACCGCAACACCTAAAGATAGTATAGGGGCTAATACATATTCTATATTTGATTTAGAAACAGGTGTCCCTACATATGCTTATGAATATGAAACAGCTGTCAAAGATAAATATTTAGTCAGCTACCATTCTTATGAAACTAAAATGAAGTTTCTAGAGGAAGGTATTCACTATGATGAGTTATCAGATGAAGAGAAGAAAGAATTTGAAGAACACTTCTCTAATACTGATACAATCACTTCAAGTGAAATGAATAAGTTTGTTTTTAATATTAATACTATTGATACTGTGATCAGAGATTTGATGGAACATGGTATTAAAATTGAAGGAGGAGATAAGATAGGAAAAAGCATTATCTTCGCTGCCAATCAAAATCATGCCAATAAGATTAAAGAGAGATTCGATATACTCTATCCTGAATACAAGGGGAAGATTGCTGAAGTGATTACATTTAATACAAAATTTGTACAAAATGCGATAGATCGATTCAGTAAAACAGACAGTTACCCTCAAATAGCTATTAGTGTAGATATGCTAGATACAGGTATAGATGTACCAGATATCGTTAATCTTGTATTCTTTAAGAAAGTAAGAAGTAAAGCAAAATTCTGGCAGATGATTGGAAGAGGAACAAGACTAAGAACAGACTTGTTTGGTCCAGGAGATGACAAGAAAGGATTCTTGATATTTGATTACCTAGGAAATATGGATTACTTCAGAGTAGACCAGCGTCCTGAAAAATCAGGTATTATAGAATCACTCTCTCAACGTATCTATAAGTTACGTGTTGATATTCTTTATGCACTCGAACAAAATGCATCCGATCAGGATTATGTAGATGAAATCAATAAACAGATCAAAGAAATGTCAGGTTATATTCAATCACTCAATGAAGACAGCTTTAATGTAAAGATGCATTTGAAATATGTGCATCAATATAAGAATCCAGATAACTGGATTAACCTGAATGAAATGGATACACATTATATTAAAGATGAATTGTCTTCTCTTGTTGTGATTCATGATGAAGATAAACGTGCAAAGTTCTTTGATAGACAGATGTATATGATTGAAATGGCTTATCTCAATCATTATGATGCAAGTCAGGTAATTAATAAGGTTATTATGATGGCTGATGAATTGTATAAAAAACAAACAACACCTGATATTGCAGATAATGCGGAATATTTAAAATGTGCCAAAGATCCTGATTACTGGAAGACAGCTAATTATTTTGATCTAGAAGTACTACGTGAGAAGATTAGAGGGTTGGTTAAGTATTTAGACCCTGGTCCAATAGTAGATCCAGTAGATACACATTTTGAAGATGAAATCATTGAAACAAAGATGAATGATGCTTTCTATAATGATGAAGGCTTAGAGAACTATAAAGAGAAAGTACAGCATTATTTAAAAGCACATGAAGATGATGAAGCTATCTATAAGCTCAGACATAATCAAGTCATTACACCGGATGAAATGAAACATCTAGAAAACTTATTATGGATAGACCTGGGAAGTAAAGACGATTATCGATTACATTTTGGTGATACACCTATCACAAGATTAATTAGAAAGATAGTAGGATTAGACAGACAAGCAGCTATGCTGAGTTCTCACGTTTCTTAGATGATCAGAGCTTGAATTCTAGACAGATTCACTTTGTAGAATTATTAGTAGATTATATTGTGAAGAATGGTTTCATTGAAGACAAGAAGGTCTTGTTACAGGATCCTTTCAAGTCAATTGGTAGTATGAGCGCCTTATTCAAGGATAAGATGAATATTGCAAGAGAGATATTAAAAACTGTGGATACGTTCAGTGAAAGATGCTAAGAGAAAACGTTCACAAATTTGAGAGTATTCTATCACTATAAAAAATAATTATAATTTAAATTTTTGATAAAAACTAAGTACAAAATAGCACAATCGGATATCCCTAAACTGCAAACGTTTTCAGTAAATGCATTTTATAAATTGTGTAAATTTTCACAAAAGTATGCTTGTTTTTTCACAAGAACTCATGTATAGTGAACTTACAAAATATGAAAAAGAAATATTTTGGTCAATGGAGGATATAAAAATGGCTGATAAGAAAGTCGAAAAGAAAGTTGAAGAATGGACAGAAGAAAAGACTGATGCTTGCATTGATGAGTTAGTTAATAACGCATTAACAGCATTAGATGAATTCGAAGGTTTTGACCAGGAAACTGTTGACTACATCGTAGCAAAGATGTCAGTTGCTGGTCTTGATAAGCACGGTGTTCTTGCAGAAGCTGCAGTAAAAGAAACTGGCCGTGGTGTATTTGAAGACAAAGCTGTTAAGAACTTATTCGCTTGTGAATATGTTACTAACAACATGCGTCATACAAAGACTGTAGGTATTATTAATGAAGATCCACTTACTGGTATCACTGAAATCGCTGAACCAGTTGGTGTTGTTTGTGGTATCGTTCCAGTAACAAACCCAACTTCTACAGTTATCTTTAAGTCTTTAATCGCTATGAAGACTAGAAACCCAATCATCTTCTCATTCCACCCAGGTGCTCATGACTGTTCAGTTATGGCTGCTAAGGTAATGTTAGATGCTGCAGTAAAAGCTGGTGCTCCTAAGAACGTAATCCAGTGGTTACCAATGAAATCTATGTATGCAACTAATGCATTAATGAATCATCCAGGTGTTGCTACTATCTTAGCTACTGGTGGTAACGCAATGGTTAAGGCTGCTTACTCTTGTGGTAAACCTGCTTTAGGTGTAGGTGCTGGTAACGTTCCTGCATACGTAGAAAAGTCTTGTAAAATCAAAATGGCAGCAAACGATATTTATTTATCAAAATCATTTGATAATGGTATGATTTGTGCATCTGAACAGGTAGTTGTTGTAGATCACGAAATCTATGATGAATTCAAGAAAGAACTTGGTCGTTATCATGTACATTTCTGTAATGCTGAAGAAAAGAAGAAACTTGAACAGTTCATGTTCGGTGCAACAGCATACAGTGAAAACGTAAATGAAGCTCGATTAAACAGCATCGTTCCAGGTAAGAACGCTACTTGGATTGCTGAACAGGCTGGTTTCAAAGTACCTGATGATGTTCAGATCTTAGTTTGTGAAGTTAAGGAAATCGGTCCTAACGAACCAATGACTAGAGAAAAACTTTCTCCAGTATTAGGTATGATCAAAGCAAACTCTACTGAAGATGGTATTGAAAAGGCTGCTCAGACTGTTGAATTCAACGGTTTAGGACATTCAGCTGCAATCCATACTACTAATCATGAAATTTCTAAAGCATTCGGTAAGAGAATCAAAGCTATCCGTATTATTGAAAACGCTCCATCTACATTCGGTGGTATCGGTTCAGTATACAATGCATTCTTACCTTCATTAACACTTGGTTGTGGTTCTTATGGTCATAACTCAGTATCAAACAACGTAAGTGCTATTAACTTACTAAATATTAAGAGAATAGGGAGACGTAACAACAATATGCAATGGGTTAAACTTCCTCCAAAGATTTATTTCGAAAGAAATTCAATCAGATATCTTAGAGATATGAAGGAAATGAAGAAAGCAATGATCGTTACAGACAGAGGTATGTATGACCTTGGTTATGTAGGAAAGATCGAAGATGTTATCAGAAGAAGACGTAACAAAGTAGACGTTGACTTATTCATCGACGTTGAACCAGATCCATCTTTAGATATGACTCTTAAGGGTCTTGAAATCATGAAGAGCTTCCAGCCTGATACAATCATCGCTATCGGTGGTGGATCTTCAATGGATGCTGCTAAAGTTATGTGGTTAATGTATGAACATCCAGAAGTTAACTTCGACGACATCAAGCAGAAATTCATGGATATCAGAAAGAGAGCATTCAAGTTCCCAGAACTTGGTAAGAAAGCTAAGTTAGTATGTATCCCAACTACTTCAGGTACAGGTTCAGAAGTAACTCCATTCGCAGTTATCACTGATACTAAGGAAAACAAGAAATATCCATTAACTGACTACGCTTTAACTCCAACAATCGCAATTGTTGACCCTGAATTCGCTATGTCTATGCCACCAAGAATCGCTGCTGATACTGGTATCGACGTATTAACTCATGCTATTGAAGCATATGTTTCAATCTTAGCTTCTGACTTCACTGATGGTTGGGCTAAACAGGCTGTTAAGTTAGTATTCGAAAACCTTGAAAAGTCAGTACTTGAAGGTGATCCTGATGCTAGAATCAAGATGCATAACGCTGCAACAATCGCAGGTATGGCATTCGCTAACGCATTCTTAGGAATGAACCACTCATTAGCTCATAAGATCGGTGGAGAATGGCATATTCCTCATGGACGTACTAACGGTATGTTATTACCACATGTAATCAGATACAATGGTACAGTTCCAACTAAGCTAAACATCTGGCCAAAGATCGAAGACTATAAGGCAGATAAGAAATATAGAGAATTAGCAGAATTAATCGGCTTACATCCAAAGACTGATGCAGAAGGTGTTGAAATGTTCGCACAGGCTGTTGAAAAGTTATGGGTAAAAGTTGGTGGTGCTGTAAACGTTAAGTCACAGAACATCAGCAAAGCTGATTGGGAAGAATCAGTACATAGAATCGCTATGAACGCATACGAAGACCAGTGTACTCCTGCTAACCAAGAATGCCTATGGTTAAAGATATGGAAGCTATCCTAGAAACAATCTACGATTACGAATCTCCATTCGCTAAGAAATAATTCTTAAAACCATTTAGAGGAAAGCCTTATGGCTCTCCTCTTTTTTGTGTTAAATTATGTTAAATTGAATCGTTTATTGACTCATATAAGTGAACTCATTAAAATGTGCTTTTGGAGGACACTGTCATGAAACATAAACGTTATATATTCTTGCTCATTGCAGCTGTCGCTTTCATTATTCAATTAATAGATATCATTTCTTATACAATCAAGTTTTCTATTGCACAGACATTTGTACTTGTTATTATTCAGATGATTGGTTTGGTGGGCTATGCTTATGGTGCAAGAAATGTAGTAAAAAATAAAAGAAGAATGTTTTATATACTTCATAGTATCGCATTCATCATCTACCTTATAAATCTTACTTATCAATTGTTCCTTAACCCAGCATTAAGACATGTTAAAGTTATAAGTAGTGTGAATATCAGTCCATTAAAGACAATATTTCTTTATTACACGGCTTATGAAAGACATACATTACCTATTAAGAATATCATTCTGAATATGATTGGGAATGTCATGTTGTTCATGCCTTTTGGCTATTTTGTATATGTCTTATGTAAACCAATGCGTTTATTTCTACCTTATTTTCTCTTTTTCTTATTCATGATTATAGGAGTAGAAGTCATTCAATATATTTGGAAGGTTGGATCAGCAGATATAGATGATATCATTCTGAATATGAGCGGCGTACTGATTCTATATATTGTATTGAAAATCCCATTCATTAAAAAAATATTCTAAAATCAAAAAATCACAAGTATTACACATCTTTCTGTTACAATAATTGTATAAGAAAGAGGTGAATCTTGTGCTTTTTATTTTTCTTCTATTGTTGTTCTTATATTTGTTCCTTACAAAATACTACATCACTGAAGATGTGATCGTAAAAGAAGTCCTTGAAGATAAGATCATATTTGAATCTGAACTAGGAAAAGAAATCACACTCAAAGTAACAAAACCTCATGAATATCTAGAAGGACAAAAGGGACAAGTCTCATTCCATGGAGAAAGAATCGTATCATTTCAAAAAGCAGCCTAGAACGGCTGCTTTTTGATTAGATGACGTTAAAATGTTTTAATGCGTTATAAATACCATCATCTTCAATATCAGTTGTAATATACGTTACATAATCAAATAGAACAGGATTAGAATTGCCCATAGCTACTGATTCCTTAGTATAAGTCAACATTGGTAGATCATTGGTAGAATCACCAATAGAAATACAATCATCAATAGAAGCACCAATGAGATCAATAAATGTCTGAATACCTGTTGCTTTAGAACATGCTTTAGGAACTACTTCAATGAAGTCTTCAGCACGCTGGATGTATTCTAAATCATTTTTAAATGCATCCTTAAATGCTTCAATATCATCTTCTGGTGTATACCATGCAGTGAACTTATCAAAATTAGGTTCATCATCTTTATGATATACAGGAACATTTACTTTAATATCACTATAATGTTCTTTGATTTCCTGGACTGTCTTTGTTTTAATTGTTTCAGGGAAATAAATAGATTCAGGACCTTCTAATACGGC
>ENA-OQEN01000259-OQEN01000259.1-human-gut-metagenome-genome-assembly--contig:-NODE-259-length-23196-cov-8.191079_pt1 | contig 23196 bp, 30 predicted proteins | sample MGYA00242791_ERZ504627 | MGnify/ENA primary metagenome ERZ504627 (study PRJEB26092, sample SAMD00036316) | human gut metagenome | host: Homo sapiens | study: EMG produced TPA metagenomics assembly of... | reverse complement strand
CGCTCTTCGGCGCGCTCGCCGCGACCTACTTCTCGAAGCACTGGAAGATTTCCATCTTCCCGATAATGGTCGGCGTTATAACCTCATCTTCGCCTCGACCATGGGAGTCGGAACGCTTATCTTCGTCACCATCATCGCATCGCTCCTCGGCGCGTTGCAATGTATAAGTTCGGCTGGCTCGACAGCAAGGAAGAGCGAAAAGCCAAGAAAGCCACAAAAGCAAAGAAATAAGTCCGACATTCGGCATTCGGCAGTCCCGCAAAAGCGGGGCTGCTTTTTTATTTTGTACAAAACATCTGCGGAATTTGATTAATCTTAAAAATCAATAAACATGACTCATATCGTAACCTCGCGAAAAAAACATTTTCTGTTATGAGAGCTAAAGAAGTTTCAGTTGAATTGTTCCGATGAACAGTTCGCGGGAACTGCCGCTCTATGAAAGTCCGTTCGGACAAGTCATAATAGAAAGGAGCAAAAAATGAAAGAGGTTTTTACTGATATGGATTCAAAGGATATCAAAAGTGAATACCTGAACGGCGTGTACAACGAGATTTCCGTCCTTCTCGGAATCGAAGCCGCCCTGACTCTGCATTCCGAATTCCGCGGCCAGCAGATCAATTTTCCGGTAAACTTTTTCTCAAACGAATTCATATCAAGCCGTATTGCGGCGGAGTATGACGGAAGCAACATAAAACATCTCGCCACAAAATACGGCTACAGCGAAAAATGGGTCAGAAAAATCGTCAATGACGGTAAAAAATGAAAGGATGTATAAACATGAAAAAAATCTTAGCGGTTGTTATGGCTCTGCTGGCGGTCCTGTCGCTGGTCGGATGTACGGGAACAGCGGACGGAAATAAGGACGGGGGTAAAGTTGCCAAAGTTGACCCTGCAGACTTTCCCGAAGCAGAATTTTATCCCGAATTTGAATGGCCGACGTTTGGTATTTCGGAGAAACTCCCGGTGCCTGATTGGTCAAACAGAGGTAAAATTGATTACGATACGGTAGACTACTTCAGCGTGTATATCGGTTATAGTACAAAGGCGGACTATGATGCGTATGTCAAGAAGTGCTATGACGCCGGATTTTCAATTGACTATTATAGCTCGGATACAGTAATAGGATATCTGTACTCTGCCGAAAACGAAGAGGGGTACAGCATAGAGGTATGTTACCGGGCGAAAAATGTCATAAGCATAGATATTTCGGCGCCCAGTTCAAATAAGTAAGTAAAGCTAAAGCACTGCGTCTGTCCTATAAAACGGACAGACGCGCGTGCTTTGTCGATTTGTGTTGACTATATGATTTTGATTTGATATAATCAAAATGCGCGATACAGAAATATCTTGTGAAAGAGGAACCGTTATGGTTGAAGAAAGAACAGAAAATCAGGAACTGATGGCAGCACTCGACAACATTCAGGGCGAGCTCAAGGGCATCAAGAAGAAGGGCGCAAAGCAGGTTTTCCAGATTATTGTTGCGGTTATCCTGACTCTTGCGATAGGTCTCGGAGCGGGCGTAGTCTGCGGACGGCACTGGGATGACATAATGTTCAAGCTGTTCCCGAATTCCTACTCCGCATCTACAACGAAAATCCTCGAAGAGACGCTGAAAGAGCAGGCGAAGCTGAACACAGGTATCTATAAGCAGGTTGCAACATATGATTCCGGAAAAATGTATGCCAACAAGCTTTCCGAAAAGCTGAAAATGAACGGCAAGTCCATGTCGTTTACTTTTACGGGATATGTTGAGGCCGGAATAGAGAACCTTGCAGACGCAAATATCAATGTCAATTCGAAGACCAATGTCATAACTATAGACAACATAAAGATAAGCATAACAAATGTCTATATCGACCCGTCATCAATAAAGGATGCCAAGCAGACCAAAAACATTTTTAATCAGCTCACAATAGGCGACTTCACTGCCGCCCAATCCGAGCTTGAGAAAAAGTTGATAAACGATGCTAAGGAAAAAGGAATAATTGAGACCGCTCAAAAGAGCGCAGAAGAAACACTGAAAGCTCTCTTTGGAGAAGCCATAAACGGCTATACGGTAGTTTTCAATTGGCAGTGATTTCGGCCTAATCAGGGCGCCGGGGAATATTCCCCGGCGATTTTTGCTGTATGCGCTGAAGCTTTATGAGATGATTAAAGAGATTGATAAATCGGAATTTGCGGCGCAATTGCAAGCGGTACACCGTAGGGGTAAAATTTGTTCGTCCGCAAAATTACAGCAGCTTGCGTATATCACAGCCGTGTAGGGGCGGATATCATCCGCCCGCAGTTTATGAAGCAACTACAGCAGGCGAGCAAAGCTCGACCCTGCAAGTAGATTGCGTAGGAATCTGCGGGATAAATCCCGCCCGTTTTTATTTCCCCGAGGTTGAAAAGACCGCGCTGTCATGTTATAATCAACATAAATAAAAGCAGAATCTCAGAAAAGTTGAGAGTTTTGCTCAAGAGGGTGGAATACAATGACCGTTTTACAGCTTAAAGAAATTCTTTCGGCGGAGCTGCTCTGCGGCGGCGATCATCTGGACAGAGAGGTGCAGACCGCCTGCGGCAGCGACATGATGAGCGACGTGCTCGCATTTGTTAAAGAACAGGCAGTTTTGCTCACCGGGCTCGTCAATCCCCAGGTCGTGCGGACTGCCGAGATGATGGATATGAAGGTCATCGTGTTCGTGCGCGGCAAAGTGCCGGGCGATGCGATACTCGACCTTGCGCGCGAGCTGGATATCGTCGTGCTCAAAACCGAGCTCGAGATGTTCACCTCCTGCGGAAAGCTCTATCAGGCAGGCCTGAGAGGGGGCAGGGCTGTCAATGGATAACATGAAGCTCCATTTTGATGTTGACGGGGAGGATTTTACCGCGCGGGCGAGGCGTCGGGCGAGACAAAGCGCGTGCTCAAGGGTCTCGGCTTTGACGCGTCCGTGATACGAAATGTCTCGATAGCCATGTACGAGGGCGAAATAAATATGGTCATTCATGCGGGCGGCGGCGAGATAGATGTCGAGATATCGCCCGAGTGCATATCCATGGTGCTCGCCGATCACGGACCCGGCATAGAAAATGTCGAGCTCGCCATGCAGGAAGGTATTCGACCGCGCCCGATAAGGTGCGCGCCCTCGGCTTCGGCGCGGGCATGGGTCTGCCCAATATAAAGAAGTATACGGACGAGATGAAGATAGACACCGAAAAGGATGTCGGAACAACGATAAGCCTCAAAGTATATACCGCTCACTGACTGAGCGCCCGCGTCTGCGGGAGCCGGGAGGACTTTTTACATGAACACGTATTTCCATTCGGTGCGGCTCGATGAAGAGAAGTGCATGGGCTGCACCAACTGCATAAAGCGATGTCCCACGCAGGCTATACGCGTGCGCAGCGGCAAGGCGCATATTATCTCGGAACGCTGCATCGACTGCGGCGAGTGCATCCGCGTCTGCCCGCACCATGCAAAATATTCCCACCGCGACTCGATGAACAGGATAATCGAGTTCAAATACAGAGTCGCCCTGCCCGCGCCGTCGCTCTACGGGCAGTTCAACAATCTTGATGATATCGGATATGTCATAACCGCGCTCAAAATGCTCGGCTTTGACGAGGTGTTCGAGGTCGCGAGAGGAGCCGAGCTCGTCAGCGATGCGACGCGAAAATACATCGCCGAGCATGATATGCCGAGGCCGATAATATCCTCGGCGTGCCCCGCGGTCTGCCGGCTGATAAGGGTCTGCTTCCCGCACCTTGTCCCGCATGTCCTGCCGCTCAATTCACCCATGGAGACTGCGGCTCTGATAGCGCGCAGCGAGGCGCAGGCAAAAACGGGACTCGACTCTTCGGATATCGGAATATTTTTTATCACGCCGTGCCCCGCGAAGATAACCGCCGTCAAGCAGCCCATCTGCCTGCCGGAGTCGAATGTCGACGCCGTGATAGCGATGAAGGATATATATCCCGTGCTCCTGAAGCAGATGAACCACCTCGCGCGCCGAGGACGCCTGCAAGTCGGGGCTCATGGGAGTCAGCTGGGCGTCGAGCGGCGGCGAGTCGGCGGCCTTGCTCAAGGATAAATATCTCGCCGCAGACGGAATAGAAAATGTCATAAAAGTGCTCGAAGAGATAGAGGACGAAAAGCTTGACAGGCTCGATTTTGTCGAGCTCAACGCCTGCTCGGGCGGCTGCGTCGGCGGCTCGCTGACTGCGGAAAACCCGTATGTCGCAAAGGCGAGGATCCAGCAGCTCAGAAGATATCTGCCCGTTGCGGCGAATCATCTGGCGGGCGACGAAGTGCCCGAGACTATGAGCTGGCAGCGGCCGCTCGAGGCTCGTCGGTTCTCAAGCTCGCCGACAATGTCTCCGACGCTATGGCGATGATGTCGAAGATGACCGAGATAATCGCACGCCTGCCGGGGCTCGACTGCGGCACCTGCGGCGCGCCCACCTGCCGCGCCCTTGCGGAGGATATAGTCAGGGGCAGCGCGACGCTTCACGACTGCGTTTTCGCCATGCGCGATGAGCTCGCGGGCACGGATATGCAGGAGTATATTCCCGCGCCGTTCAGAAGCACGGGCAAAAAGGAGGAGACGAAGTGACGGTCGGGGATATAAAAGAAAAGCTGGGGCTCAAAGCTCTTTGCGAAAACGAAGACTCGCTCTCGCGCGAGGTCACTGGCGGCTACTGCGGCGACCTTCTGAGCTGGGTCATGTCCCGCGCAAAGGCGGGGGACGCCTGGATGACCGTCATGGGCAATGTCAACTCCATAGGCGTGGCGGCGCTTGCGGACATAGCTGCATTATTTTAACGGAGTCCGCGTCTCTCGATGAGGACGCGCGCGTCCGTGCGGAGCAAAACGGCGTCGCAGTCTATCAAACCGACAAAAATGCCTATGAAACAGCCGTCAGCCTGTCGGGGCTTATATAAATTTCACACTGAGAGAAGAAAAGTTATGGGCAATGAATTCGAGACCGCGATAAAAAGATTTTCCGAGGCGAGAGATATTCTTGAAAAATTCGAAAAGGCGGAGGATGCCGCCGCTTATCTCCAAAACGAGACGGGACTGCCCTTCGACGAGTGCATGAAGGCATATGAGTTCATCATGGGAGCGGGCAAAGACGAAAAATAGTCGGCTCAACCTGTTAAAAGCTATTGACGAATAAATCTAAAAGTATTATAATCACTTTAAATGAGCATATCTCAAAGGCTTTGACGGAGACAGTAGTCTTGCGCAAAGAGACAAAGTGAGCCGGCGGCAGTGGAAAGCCGGTACTCAGCGCAGGAGCGAATATCACTCCCGAGCAGCGGGACGAAAGGCGAAAACCGAGTAGATCCCGACGGCGCGTCCCACCGTTACCGGGCGGCATTTAATTGAATGTAGTGGGTGGTTGCAAAGCCGGGTCTTTGTCCTGTTATGGACAGGGACCTTTTTTGTTATCAGCCGCGATTCCCTGAAAGGATGGATAGCTATTATGTACGACAAGGTATCGACGAATTTTGAGTTCGTCAACCGCGAGAAGAAGGTGCTCGATTTCTGGAACGAGAACCACATCTTCGAGAAGAGCATCGACTCGCGCAAAAATGCGGAGACCTTCACTTTCTATGACGGCCCGCCGACGGCAAACGGCAAGCCGCATATCGGCCATGTGCTGACGAGAGTTATAAAGGATATGATCCCGCGCTACAAGACCATGAAGGCTATATGGTGCCCCGAAAGGCCGGCTGGGATACCCACGGTCTGCCCGTTGAGATCGAGGTCGAGAAGCTGCTCGGCATCGAGGGCAAGCAGGGGATAGAGGAATACGGTCTTGAGCCTTTATCAAGAAGTGCAAGGAGAGCGTATGGAAATACAAGGGTATGTGGGAGGATTTCTCCGGCAAGGTCGGCTTCTGGGCTGATATGGATAACCCCTACGTCACCTATGACAACACCTTTATCGAGTCCGAGTGGTGGGCGCTCAAGCAGATTTGGGACAAGGGCCTGCTCTATAAGGCTTCAAGATAGTGCCTACTGCCCGCGCTGCGGCACCCCGCTCTCTTCGCAGGAGGTCGCTCAGGGCTATAAGGATGTCAAGGAGCGCTCGGCGGTCGTCAAGTTCAAGGCAAAGGACGAGGACGCATATTTCCTCGCATGGACGACAACTCCGTGGACTTTGCCCTCGAACGTCGCGCTCTGCGTCAACCCCGCAGAGGACTATGTTAAAATCAAGGTTGAGGACGGCACCGTATACTATATGGCGCAGGCACTCGTTGAGAAGTTCTTCCCCGAGGGAGTCGAGACTCTCGCTACCTTTAAGGGCAAGGAGCTTGAATACAGAGAGTATGAGCCGCTGTTCGAATGCACAAAGTCGAAGGACGGCAAAAAGGGCTGGTACGTCACCTGCGACGGCTATGTCACTCTGACGGACGGCACCGGTATAGTCCATATCGCACCGGCATTCGGTGAGGACGACGCAAACGTCGGCAAGAACTACGATCTTCCGTTCGTTCAGCTCGTCGACGCCGCCGGCTGCATGGACAAGAGCACCCCGTGGGCGGGCAAGTTCTGCAAGGATGCGGACAAGGATGTGCTCGTTGACCTCGACAAGCGCGGACTTCTCTTCTCCGCTCCCGTGTTTGAACACAGCTACCCCCACTGCTGGCGCTGCGATACGCCCCTCATCTACTATGCAAGGGATTCGTGGTTCATAAAAATGACCGCAGTCAGGGACGACCTTGTCCGAAACAACAACACCGTCAACTGGATCCCCGAGAGCATCGGCAAGGGACGCTTCGGCGACTGGATAGAGAACGTCCAGGATTGGAGCATCAGCGTAACCGCTACTGGGGAACTCCGCTCAACGTCTGGGAATGCGAGTGCGGTCACAGACATTCGATAGGCTCTATCGAAGAGCTCAAGAGCATGTCCTCGAACTGCCCGGACGATATCGAGCTGCACCGCCCCTATATCGACGCTGTCACAATAAAGTGCCCGAAGTGCGGCGGCGAGATGCACCGCGTGCCCGAAGTTATCGACTGCTGGTTCGACTCCGGTTCGATGCCATTCGCGCAGCACCACTATCCGTTTGAAAATCACGACCTGTTCAAGCAGCAGTTCCCGGCGCAGTTTATTTCCGAGGCTGTCGATCAGACGAGAGGCTGGTTCTATTCGCTGCTCGCCATTTCGACCCTGCTGTTCAACAGAGCGCCCTATGAGAATGTTCTTGTCCTCGGACATGTTCAGGATGAGAACGGACAGAAGATGTCAAAGTCCAAGGGCAACGCCGTCGACCCGTTCGACGCGCTCAACGCCTACGGCGCGGACGCGGTTCGCTGGTATTTCTACACCAACTCCGCTCCCTGGCTGCCCAACCGCTTCCACGGCAAGGCTGTTATCGAGGGTCAGCGCAAGTTCATGGGCACACTCTGGAACATCTACGCTTTCTTCGTGCTCTATGCAAATATAGACGAGTTCGACGCCACGAAGCATGAGCTTCGCAAGGCTGAGAAGCTGCCGACCATGGACAGATGGCTTCTCTCGAGACTCAACACCCTTATCACCACCGTTGACAATTACCTTGCGGATTACTGCATCCCCGAGGCGGCGCGTGCGCTGCAGAACTTTGTCGACGAGATGAGCAACTGGTATGTCCGCCGCTGCCGCGAGCGCTTCTGGGCGCAGGGCATGAGCCAGGACAAGATAGATGCCTATATGACCCTTTACACCGCGCTCGTCACCGTCTCGAAGCTTGCCGCTCCGATGATTCCGTTCATGACCGAGGATATCTACCGCAACCTCGTGTGCAGCATCGACAAGTCCGCTCCCGAGAGCGTCCACCTGTGCGATTATCCCGTTGCGGATGCCGCATATGTTGACAAGGTCTTGAGGAGAGAATGAACGAGGCGCTCAATATAGTCGTGCTCGGCCCGTGCCGCAAGAAACGGCGCGAACATCAAGAATCGTCAGCCGCTGGGCAAGATGTTTGTCCGCGCGGACGAGGCTCTCGGCGGCGAGTACGCGGAGATAATCAGAGACGAGCTCAATGTCAAGGAACTCGAATTCGTTGACGGCGAGGCGGATTTCGTCAGCTACAGCTTCAAGCCGCAGCTCAAGACCGTCGGCCCGAAATACGGCAGATTCCTCGGCAAGATAAAAGAGCATCTCGCCTCCCTCGACGGCTCCGCCGCAAAGAAGGAGCTTGACGAAAATGGCGCGCTGAAGTTCAGCGTTGACGGCAACGAGATAGAGCTCGGCGTTGACGACCTGCTCATAGACTCCGTCCAGAAAGAGGGCAGCTTCGCGGTCTCCGACTACGGCATCACCGTCGCTATCGACACGAACCTCACCCCCGAGCTTATCGAGGAGGGCTTCGTCAGAGAGATAATCTCGAAGATTCAGACCATGCGCAAAGAGGCAGACTTCGATGTTATGGACAAGATCGTTCTCTACACCGGCGAGAATGAAAAGCTCAACGGTATTATTAAGAAGAACGCCGAGTCCATAAAGCATGACGTCCTCGCAGATGAGATAGTCTATTCCCTCGGCGGCGACAGCTCCAAGGAGTGGAACATCAACGGCGAGAAGATGACTCTCGGCGTCAGCAGAAAGTAAGCAAAACTCAATATTTCCGCCGTACCTTTGACGGAGGGTTCATAAAGCAATTAAACCGACCTGTGGTTATCATAGGTCGGTTTTTGTGTTGCAATGTTGCAAATCAGCACAATCGTGTAGGGGCGGATGATATGTGTAGTGTAGTAACATAGTTTACAAAAAGTGTAAACTATGTTCTTACACAAACTGTAAACTATGTTACTCTTGACATGATATCCGCCCCTACTTATTTTTAGCGCCAGCGAAACCAACCCCTCGGTCTTGGCTTCACCAATCCAGCTCCCCTGCAGGGGAGCCTAATAGATTCTGCGGCAAATCCCAATTTGCCAATCCATTTAATCATATCACTCGCCTTCGTCTGTGCGGCGGATTTTTTGTGCCGCGATAATGTTGCGTTGAATATAATATAAAGACATAAAGTGCAAAACTGTTGCAATAATGTTACATTTCAACTTATTGTTGAATCGTGTCGGATGTTGTATACTCATTTCGGATGAATTTTTCCCGCGTCTGAGGAGCGGATACAACGAGGAGGATATCATTTTGCCAACAGCATATTTTTATGCCGCGCTCGCGGCAGGCATCGCGGCGGTCGTCGTTTTCCTTGTCCTGCGCGTGAAATACGGCGGGCTCAAGGGGCTCTATTCAAAGGCGATAGCGAGCTTCTTCTTCCTGCTTACGGCGCTCTCCGCAGCGGCGGTCAACTCGGGTCACGAGGTGTATGCCGGGCTCATCGTGTTCGGTCTTGTGCTCGGCCTTTCAGGTGACATATGGCTTGATCTGAAATGGATATATGAAAAGGATATGGAGAAGTTCCTCAACGCCGGATTCATAGCGTTCATGATAGGCCATGTGTTCTACATAGGCGCTATTTATAAATTCGCCGACAACTGGAGCGTGCTCACGGCTGTTCTGCCGATAATAATCTCGGTCGTTGTCGCCATAGGAAATGTTATCGTCAGCGAAAAGCTGCTCAAGCTCAAGTTCGGCAAGTTCAGAACGATAGTCGGCGTCTATACCTTTTTCCTGTTCATGACCTTTGCCGTCAGCGCGGTCGCGATGCTCAACAATTCCTTTGCAAAGCAGTGGATACTCATGTCGGCGGGCGGGCTTCTGTTCGCGTTCTCCGACGCCGTGCTCTCGACCATGTATTTTAAAGAGGGCGGAAACACGAAGCCCAATGTTATTATAAACCACACTCTCTACTATGCGGCGCAGTTTGTAATAGCGTCGTCGGTACTTTTTATAAAATAATCCGAAAAACCGCTTGACAAAATCCTTTCGGGCTGTTAAAATAGTGCGTACAACAAAGCAGAGTGACGCATTGTGCCGCAGCTCTCACCTCCGGGGTTTTGTCCGCGCGGGTCAATAAGAACGGATTTTTATTTCTGTTGATTATTGAGCGAGGGCATCTCTGTGCCCTCGCTTTGATTTTTCCGGTAGAACCGGTCAGAGCATATGGAGGTGCTGGTTATAGGTATCAAAGAAATGCAGATCAATGAAGAGATCACGGACAAAGAGGTCAGGCTCATAAGCAATGACGGTGAACAGTTAGGTATCGTTTCCGCCGCTCAGGCTCAGAAGCTTGCCGCAGAGAAAAATCTCGACCTTGTCAAGATAGCTCCGCAGGCAAAGCCGCCCGTCTGTAAGATCATGGACTACGGCAAATATCGTTTTGAGCAGTCCAAGAGGGAGAAGGAAGCGAAGAAGAATCAGCGTGTGATCGAGATAAAGGAGATCCGCCTTTCGCCCAACATTGACGTACATGATTTTGATACGAAAGTCGGTCACGCCAGAAAGTTTCTGTCGGCAGGCAACAAGACCAAGGTCTCGATCCGCTTCCGCGGACGCGAGATGACCCACACCGATCTCGGACTGACTATAATGGCTCAGTTTGCGGAGAAGTGCGCGGATATCGCCTCGGTCGAGAAGCCGGCAAAGCTTGAGGGACGCCAGATGCTCATGTTCCTCGCTCCCAAGAGCGCAAAGTGATTATCCCGGTAAAATACCGGTCAAAAAGTTGAAGGAGGAAAAGAACTCATGCCCAAGATCAAAACTCACAGCGGTGCTAAAAAGCGCTTCAAGCTGTCAAAAAACGGTAAGCCGATACGTGCACACGCAAACAAGTCTCACATCCTTACCAAGAAGAGTACAAAGCGTAAGAGAAATCTTCGCAAGACCTCTGTTGCAGACACCACCAACGTCAAGCAGATCAAGAAGCTTATCCCTTACAAATAAGAGACAGCCAACCACTCATTAATTATTCGGAGGTAGAAAACCATGGCACGTATCAAAGGTGCAACAATGACTCGCAAGAGAAGAAATAAAGTTCTGAAGCTTGCCAAGGGCTACTATGGCTCAAAGCACAGCCTTTTCAAGACCGCCAAGCAGGCTGTCATGAAGAGCGGCCAGTACGCTTACATCGGCCGCAAGCAGAAGAAGCGTGACTTCCGCAGCCTGTGGATCACCAGAATCTCTGCTGCCGCGAAGCTCAACGGCATGAACTATTCCACGTTCATCAACGGTCTGAAGAAGGCCGGCATCGATCTCAACCGCAAGATGCTCTCCGAGATCGCCATCAGCGATCCCGCCGCTTTCACCGCTCTGACCGAGCAGGCCAAGGCTGCCCTCAAGTAAGTGATCGGAGATTTTCGGGTAGAGACTCAATCTGAAAGTTAAGGGGCTGCTGATGCAGTCCCTTATTTCATATCGGAGGAAAAAAGATGGATTTCGAAAAGATCTCGTCGCGTTCCAACGAAAAAGTGAAGCTTTTCCGGCATCTGTCGCAGAGCGCCTCGTTCCGCAGGGAAACGGGGCTGTTTGCGCTTGAGGGCGCACGCCTGTGCTCAGATGTTGCAAAGACCGGGATAGAAATAAAGACCGCTTTCTTCACAAAAGAAGCTCTCGAAAAGTATCCGGACTATATCTCTGCCGTCGCCGAAAAGGCGGAGCAGGCGTTCGAGATACCGCATGAGCTCGCCGGAACTCTCTCCGATACCCGCGAGGCGCAGGGTGTTTTCTGCATCTGCGTCAAGCGAAAAGAGGCGGAGCTGGAGACAATTGACCCCAAGGGGACATATATAGCGCTCGACAATATGCAGGATCCGTCGAATCTCGGCGCGGTGCTCAGAACTGCGGAGGCGTTCGGCATGAGCGGCGTCATAGTCGGCGGCGGATGCGATATATATAACCCGAAAGCGCTTCGCGCCGCGATGGGCTCTTCGATGCGAATTTCTGTTTTGACAACAGGAAATTTGCCCTCTCTCTTGATTTTGCCGCCAAAAAGGGTATGCTTACCTTAGCTTCCACGCCGTCCGACGGGGCAAAGAAGATAACCGATATGAGTTTTTCCGGCTCCGTTATCTGCGTTGTCGGCAACGAGGGCAGCGGAATATCGCCCGAGGTCATGTCCGCCTGCACTCTGCCCGTGACTATTCCGATGCGCGGGCGCGCCGAGTCGCTGAACGCCGCGGCGGCCGCCGCAGTGCTTATGTGGGAGCTGACAAAATAACACACGGAGGCTTCAATGGACAAGAAAGCCTATTGGCTCTGGCTCCGAGAAGCTCTTGGCGCAGGAGCTGTCACAGATGAGATTACCGCTGTGTTTCCATCCCCCGAGGAGATGTACTCAAGGGGCGAGATAGAATGGCGATTGAGCGGTGTACTCACCAACAGACAGATAGAAAAACTCAAACAATGCTCTCCCGAAAAGGCGCAGGGCATTGTTGATGTTTGTTATAATAACGCTGGACCGTCCTCACTCCGGACGACGAGGACTATCCGCCGAAGCTCAGAAGTCTGCGCAACATGCCGCTGGCGCTCTTCGTCAGGGGCGACATAAAACGCGTGACACAGCGCGTGTGCATTGCCGTTGTCGGTACGAGAAAGGCTCGTTCCAGGGCAGCTATCTCGCGCACCGCTATGCCGCGGCGCTCGCATATTCCGGCATCTGCGTCGTCTCCGGCGCGGCGATGGGCATCGACAGCTGCGCGCACAACGGCGCGCTCGACTCCGGCGGAGTCACGGCGGCGGTGCTCGGCTGCGGCTTCGGATACAAATATCTTATGGAAAACGAGTATCTGCGTGACTGCGTGGCTCAGAGCGGTGCGCTGATAACGGAGTTCCCGCCCGGATTCCCGCCCTCGGCGAGAACATTCCCGATAAGAAACAGAATAATCTCTGGACTCTGCGACGCTACAATAGTCATCGAGGCGGGAGTTAAGAGCGGCTCGCTCATCACCGCGAACTGCGCCATAGAACAGGGACGAGATGTGTTCGCGCCGCCCGGCGATGTGTTCAACTCATCTTACGCCGGGGCGAATCGGCTGATAAGAGACGGCGCAAGACCGCTTTTGTCAATTTACGATTTGATAACGGAATACTCCGTGCGCTATCCCGACAAGATAAAGCCGGAGGATATGGCGAAGGCGCTCGAATATCTGAGCGGCAAGCGCGAGCTGACGCAGGAGCAGGCAAAGGAAGAGCCGAAGACCGTCGAGCGTCCGCACGAATCGGTCAAAAAATTCGAGCCCGAGCCGAAGCCTGAGGAGTTCAGGGTCAAAAAGCTCGTGTCGATACCCGTCGGACTCTCTGAAAAGGCAAAGAAAATATACGAATCAATGGGAGAAGAACCTCTGTTTGCAGACGAGATAGCGGCGAAGACCGGATTTGCGCCGTGGGAGGTTGTCAGCTCGATGACCGAGCTGGAGCTTGAAGATCTCGTGTGTCTGTGCGCAGGGAAACGATACAAAAAAATTTGAACAGGGGAGCAAACGAAATGTCCACTTTAGTTATAGTCGAGTCGCCCGCAAAGGCGAAGACAATTAAAAAATATCTCGGACCCGGCTATGAGGTAGTCGCCTCGATGGGTCATGTCCGCGACCTGCCCGCGGCGAAGCTGAGCGTCGATGTCAAGCATGACTTCGCGCCGAAATACGCCGTTATAAAAGGAAAAGAGAAGCTCGTCAGCGAGCTGAAAAAAGATGTTGAAAAAAGCGATAAAGTTATCCTCGCAACCGACCCTGATCGCGAGGGAGAAGCGATATCGTGGCACCTTTCGACCCTGCTCGACCTCAATCTTGAGGACAAGAACAGAGTCACCTTCAACGAGATAACCAAAACCGGAATCAAGAACGGCATGGATCATCCGCGCGCCGTCGACATGAATCTCGTCAACGCACAGCAGGCGAGAAGAATACTCGACAGACTCGTCGGCTATCGCTTGAGCCCGTTTATTTCGCAGAAGATACGCCGCGGACTTTCCGCCGGCCGCGTTCAGAGCGTCGCGGTGCGCATGATAGTTGACCGCGAGGAGGAGATCCGCGCATTCAAGCCCGAGGAATATTGGACGATAGACGCAAAGTTCACCGCCCCGTCCCGCAAGGTGTTTTCCGCATCGCTCTACGGCGACGAAAACGGCAAGATAAAAATAGAGAACAAAGAGCAGTCGGACGCTATCCTCAGCCGCCTCGACGGCGCTTCGTATTCCGTCAAAACCCTCAAAAAGGGCACGAGGAAGAAGAACCCCGCGCCGCCCTTTACCACCTCCACCCTCCAGCAGGAGGCTTCGAGGAAGCTCGGTTTCCAGACTCAGAAGACCATGCGCACCGCGCAGGAGCTCTATGAGGGCGTCGATGTTCAGGGCATCGGCACGACCGGTCTTATAACTACATGAGAACCGACTCGCTGAGAATCTCCGAGGAGGCGCGCGCCCAGGCTGCCACCGCTATAGAAGATATCTTCGGCAAGGAGTATCTGCCCGACAAGCCGCGTTATTACAAGACCGGAGCCAACGCGCAGGACGGCCACGAGGCTATCCGCCCCGCGACCCCGTCGATAACCCCCGAGCGCGTCAAGGATTCGCTGACTTCGGATCAGTATAAGCTCTATAATCTTATCTGGAAGCGCTTCATGGCGAGCCTCATGGCGAGCTGCGTCCAGGATACGGTGAAGCTTGAAATAGCCGGAGCAAACGAGAAGGACGCCGCCGAGGGCAAATATTGCCTGTTCACCGCCGCCGGTTATTCCGTGCGCTTCGACGGCTTTACAAAAGTATATGAGATAAGCGACGACGAGAGCAAGGGTTCGCTCCTGCCCGAGATAAAGGTCGGAGACACTGCGAAGCTCAAGGAGCTCATCCCCTCGCAGCACTTCACCTCGCCTCCGCCGCGCTTCACCGAGCGTCGCTCGTCAAGGAGTTCGAGGAAAAGGGTATCGGCAGACCGAGTACCTATCAACAATAATCACTACCATAGTCAAGAGAAACTATGTCAAGCGCGAGTCGAAGCAGTTCGTGCCCACCGAGCTTGGCGAGGCGACAACGAAGCTGCTCAAAGAGAAGTTCCCGCGCATAGTCAACGTCAAGTTCACCGCGCAGATGGAGGATATGCTCGACCGCGTCGATTCCGGCGATATCGACTATGTCTCCGTCCTCGACGATTTCTACGGCGAGTTCGAGAAGTCGCTCGACAAGGCGAAAGCCGAGATGAAGGATGTCAAAATTCAGCTCGAAGAGGATATAACGGATATCCCCTGCGAGAAGTGCGGCAGAATGATGGTCATAAAGACCGGACGCTACGGCAGATTCCTTGCCTGCCCCGGCTATCCCGAGTGCAAGAACGCGAAGCCGCTCGTGCTCGAAACGAACGCAAAGTGCCCCAAGTGCGGCGCAAAGGTCATCGAGAGAAAGACGAAGAGGGGCTATACTTTCTACGGCTGCTCAAACTGGCCGAACTGCGACTTCATGACCTGGGATAAGCCGACGGATGAGATATGCCCGCAGTGCGGAAAGTCCCTGTTCAAGAAGAAGGGCGGCGTTGTTGAATGCCTCAACGAGGGCTGCGGATATACGAAAAAGAGCGCAAGAAAAGGTAAAAAAACCGATGAATAAAGTTACCGTTATAGGAGCGGGCTTCGCGGGCGTGAAGCCGCGAGACAGCTGTCGCGCGCGGGGATAAGAGTTACCCTGTGCGAGATGAAGCCGCAAAAATTCTCGCCCGCCCATTCGAGCCCGAACTTCGCCGAGCTCGTCTGCTCGAACTCCTTCAAGCTTTGCGCACCGCGAGCGCGCGGGCGAACTCAAAGCCGAGATGGAGATGCTCGCTCGCTCTGCGTGAGCTGCGCCAAGGCGACTGCCGTCCCCGCGGGCGGTGCTTTAGCCGTTGACAGGGACGATTTCTCCGCCCTTGTCACAAAGACAGTCGAAGAAGATCCGCTTATAGATATAGTCCGCGGCGAGGTGACGGAGATACCCGCAGACGGCGTTGTGATTATCGCCGCAGGTCCGCTCGCGTCCGACGCGCTCTCCAATGAGATAGAGAAAATCTGCCCCGGACATCTGAGCTTCTACGATGCCGCCGCGCCGATAGTTTCGGCTCAGAGCCTCGATATGTCCTGCGCGTTCAAGCAGTCGCGCTACGACAGGGGCGGCGAGGATGACTATATAAACTGTCCGATGGACAAAGAGGAGTATGAGGCGTTTTACGAAGCCTTGTCGCGCGGAGAGCGCCGAAACCCACTCGTTCGACAAGCGCAAGGGAGTCTACGAGCTGTATGCCGATAGAAGTCATGGCTCTGCGCGGACAGGATACTATCCGCTTCGGTCCGATGAAACCTGTCGGTCTGCGCGATCCGCGTACGGGACACAGACCGTGGGCGGTGCTCCAGCTCAGAAAAGAGAACTCGGCGGGTACTATGTACAATCTCGTCGGCTTCCAGACGAATCTGAAATTCGGCGAGCAGAAGCGCGTTTTCTCTATGATACCCGCGCTCAAAAATGCGGAATTCGTGCGCTACGGCGTCATGCACCGCAACACATTTATAAATTCACCCAAGCTCCTCGGCGCGGACTTCTCGCTCAGGAGCGACAGACGAATATTCTTCGCGGGTCAGATAACCGGCGTGGAGGGCTATATGGAGTCCGCCGCCTCGGGAATACTCGCCGGTATCAACGCCGCGCGGTATATAAACGGAAAAGACCCGTTCGTCATGCCCGGGGACACTGTCATGGGTGCGCTCGCACGCTATATCAGCGACGAGAGCGTGACGGATTTTCAGCCCATGGGCGCAAACTTCGGAATACTTCCGCCCCTCGACGAGCGTATCCGCTCGAAGCAGGAGCGTTATGAGAAGATCTCGCAGCGGGGACTCGAGTCTGCGGGAAAATATATCGAAGGAGAGAATGAAAAATGAAGATTATAGTTGATGCTTTCGGCGGCGACAATGCACCTCTTGAGGTTATCAAGGGCAGCCGCAACGCAAAGGACGATCTCGGCGTGGATATAGTTCTCGTCGGCGATAAGGAAAAGATATTCTCCTGCGCCGCGCAGAACAAGATATCGCTCACGGGCATTGATATTATAGACGCTCCGGATGTTATCGCCATGACCGATCAGCCCGGCGAGATACTCAAGAGCAAGAAAAACTGCTCCATGGCGGTCGGACTCCAGGCTCTTGCGGACGGCAAGGGCGACGCATTCGTCAGTGCCGGGTCAACCGGCGCGCTCGTCATGGGTGCGACCTTTATCGTCAAGCGCATCAAGGCGTAAAACGCCCGGCGATAGGCAGCGTCCTGCCCTCTAATGACAAGCCGTTTCTTCTGCTTGACTGCGGCGCGAACGCAGACTGCACCGCGGAGCATTTAAAGCAGTTCGCCCAGATGGGCGCGATATATTCGGAGAAGTTCGTAAAAGTTCAGTCTCCGCGCGTGGCTCTTGCGAATATCGGCACCGAGGACAGCAAGGGCGACCGCCTGCGCCATGAGGCGTTCGATCTTCTCAAGGATACGAAAGAAATCAACTTCATCGGCAACGTCGAGACTCGCGACGTGCCTACGGCTGCTGCGACGTGCTCGTCGCGGACGGCTTCACGGGCAATATTATCTTAAAACTCTATGAGGGTGTCGCGGGCGCGATGATGGCAAATATCAAGAGCATATTCAAAAAGAGCTCGATAACCATGCTCGCCGCCATGATGGTCAAGGGCGGACTGCTCGCGCTCAAGGTAAGAATGGATTATTCCGAGTTCGGCGGCGCGCCGCTGCTCGGAGTCAACGGCGTTGTTATCAAGCGCACGGCTCGTCCGACGCAAAGGCTATCCGCAACGCCATAAAGCAGGCCAAGACCTGCGCAGAAAAAAATATAGTCGGCACCATTGCACAGAGCGTCAAGGAAGCTGCCGACGCGGAGTAAGAAAATGGACAACAGAGAACTCGAAAAGAAAATAGGCTATAATTTCAAGAATAAAAAGCTGCTCACCGAGGCGCTGACTCACTCGTCATACGCCAACGAGCGGCAGGACGGCACGCGCTGCAACGAGCGCCTGGAGTTTCTGGGCGACTCGGTGCTCGGCTTTATCTCCGCCGAGCATTTCTTCCATCACTTCAAGCACCTGCCCGAGGGCGAGCTGACGAAGAGACGCGCTTATTTCGTCTGCGAGAAGTCGCTCAGCGAATTTGCACGCACGCTCGGCATCGGCGACTATCTGCTCTTCGGCAAGGGCGAAGTGCTCACCGGCGGCAAGGATCGCCCGTCTATCCTCGCCGATGCGTTTGAGGCTGTGCTCGCCGCTATCTATCTCGACGGCGGCATAGAGCCGGCGAAGAAGTTCGTTTTCCGTTTTATCGATAAGGCGGACGAGGAGAAGCCGGTCGTCACGGACTACAAGACCACCTTGCAGGAGATAGTCCAGCGCAACCCCGAGGAGGCGGTAGAATATGTCCTCGTCGGCGAGAGCGGACCCGACCACAACAAGACCTTCAGCGTCGAAGTCCATCTCAACAGCAATGTCATCGGCCACGGCTCGGGCAGAAGCAAGAAGATAGCCGAGCAGGCGGCGGCAAAAGAGGCTCTGGAGCTCATGGGGCTCAAGGCATGAAACATATAAACGTCTCCGTCTTTGTGCCCCACGCGGGCTGCCCGCACCAGTGCAGCTTCTGCAACCAGAGGAGTATTTCGGGCGCGAAGAGCCAGCCGACGGCGCAGGATGTGCGCGACGCGGCGCTCGTCGCCATGCGCTCGTCCCCCGAGGGGATAAAAGACGGGGAGATAGCATTTTTCGGCGGCAGCTTCACGGCTATCGACCGCGATTATATGATCGAGCTGCTCTCTTCGGCGCAGGAGTTCATCGGCGAAAACGGCTTCAAGGGCATCAGAATATCCACCCGCCCGGACGCTGTTGACGGCGAGATATGCGATATTCTCGAAAAGTATCATGTCACGGCGGTCGAACTCGGCGCACAGAGCACGAATGATAAAGTGCTCGCGATGAACCGCAGGGGTCACACGCGCGAGGATATCTTCCGCTCGGCGCGGCTTTTAAAAGAACGCGGCTTCGAATTGGGGCTCCAGATGATGACCGGGCTCTACGGTTCGAATGATGAGGACAGCATCGGGACGGCGCGGGACATAATCTCACTTTCACCGGACACAGCGCGGATATATCCGACGGTTGTTATAGAAAACACCGAGCTCGCCGAGCTATACCGCAATGGCGAATACCGCCCGCAGACTCCTGAAGAGGCGGCGGTGCTCTGCGCGAAGATACTGCCGATGTTTGAAAATGCGGGGATAAAGGTCATCCGCCTCGGACTTCATTCCGGCGGCGATGTCGAGGGCTCTTTCGTTGCCGGCGCATATCATCCGGCTCTGCGCGAGATGTGCGAGGGGCATATATATTTTGATATTATTAACAGAGCACTCTCCGGAAAAGAAAAGGGGAAGTACATAATATATGTTGCCCCGCGTGAAGTTTCAAAAGCTTCCGGGCAGAGAAGATGCAATATCGAAAAGCTCAGAGAACTCGGTTATGAATGCAGGATAAAAGAAAATGCGGCTCTCTCGGCGCGTGATATAACCTTGGAAAAAGTCAACTTATTATAAAGGCAGGCAGATAAATGTTACTAAAAGCACTCGAACTGCAGGGCTTCAAATCCTTTCCCGACAAGACAACGCTTGAATTCGGAAAAGGCATAACCGCCGTCATAGGACCCAACGGCTCCGGCAAGAGCAACATCTCCGATGCCGTTCGCTGGGTTCTCGGCGAGCAGTCGTCAAAGAGCCTGCGCGGCTCGAAAATGGAGGATGTCATCTTCGGCGGTACTTCGCTCAGAAAGGCGATGGGCTTTGCGAGGTCACTCTGCGCCTCGATAACACCGATCGCACCCTCAACAACTGCGACAAAGACGATGTCTCCGTTACCCGCCGCTACTACCGCTCGGGCGAGAGCGAGTATCTTCTGAACGGCGAGACTGTCCGCCTGCGCGATATCCACGAGCTGTTTATGGACACGGGACTCGGACGCGACGGCTATTCAATGGTCAGCCAGGGCAGAGTCGCCGACCTTATCTCTTCGCGCTCGCCGCAGAGGCGAGATATGCTCGAAGAGGCGGCGGGAATATCCCATTTCAGATACCGCCGCGCGGACGCGACACGCAGACTCGAACAGGCGGAGGAAAATCTCGTTCGCCTGCGCGATATATTGACCGAACTCGAGGGACGCGTCGGGCCGCTCAAAACGCAGAGCGAAAAAGCGCAGAAATTCCTTGTGCTTGCAGGGGAAAAGAAGGAGCTTGAGATAGGTCTCTGGCTCAAGACGATAGAGCGCTCCCGCGAGGGGCTCAGGGCGCAGGAGGATAAAATATCCCTTGCCGCCGCTGACTATGAGCAGGCGGAGCGCGAGCTCGAACAGATATCGGCTCAGATAGAAGAGCTGATGAGCACGGGCAGCGGAATAACCGTGCAGATAGAAGAACTGCGAACGAAAGCCGCTTCAGACGAGGAGCAGGCGACCGCAGTTGACGGCAGAATCGCCGTCGAGCACAACAACCTCGCGCATAACCGCGAGACGATAGAGCGCATAAAGCGCGACATGGAGGCGGCGACCGCCACCGAGCAGCACCTCGAGGAGCAGATTGACGCCGCCCAAAAAGAAATAGAATCTATAGACGCCGAGATAAAGGACTGTCAGGCGCAGCTGCTCGAACTGCTCGACAGCACGGCAAGCTCAAGGAGCAGGAGAGCGCGATAACCGCCGAGCGCGACAGCGCAGAAGCGCAGGCGAAGACCATAAACGAATCTCTCTCTGCCGCAAAAATCGAGCAGAGCACGGCGCGCTCCTCTGCGCAGGAGATAGCCGCGCGCCTCGGCACAGTTGATGAAGTCATCGCTTCGCGCGGCGGACTGCTTGACGCGCTTCGCGAGCAGGCCGAAGTCAGTCGCAGGAATCTTGACGCGTGCCTTGAAAATATAGAATCACTTTCAAATTCAATAGACGGCTATTCTATGATAGTCCGTTCGCGCTCCGAAAAGGCGGAGAAGATGCGCCGCGAGCTCGACGCCGCAACGCTCGATATCCACCAGAAGCAGGCGCGCATCAGAATGCTCGAGGATCTCGAGAAGAACATGGAGGGCTATTCCGGCTCCGTTAAAGCGGTCATGCGCGAAGCAAAGCGCGGAACGCTGCGCGGAATCCACGGACCTGTGTCCCAGCTGATAACCGTTGATGCGAAGTACGCCGCGGCGGTCGAGACGGCTCTCGGCGCCGCCGTACAGAATATAGTAACCGACGACGAGTCGGCGGCAAAGCGTGCCATAGCCTATCTTAAAGAGAGCCGCGCAGGACGCGCGACTTTCCTGCCGATGACGGCGATAAAGCCGCGCCCGTTCAGGGAGGACGGACTCGACTCCTGCGCCGGATTCATCGACATGGCGGACAGGCTTCTTCGATGCGACGACGAGTATCTGCCGATAATCAGGAATCTGCTCAGCCACACCGCCATTGCGGATAATATCGACAGCGCGATAGCCATCTCCAAGCGCTTCGGCCACAGATTCAAAGTCGTCACGCTCGACGGTCAGGTCATGAATGCGGGCGGCTCAATGACGGGCGGTTCGCGCGGGCAAAACGCGGGAATACTCAGCCGCGGCAATGATATAGAACAGCTCAAAAAGACCGTCGCGAAGCTTGAAAAAGATCTTGCCGAGCGGCAGGAGAGATACAAAGAGCTCGCGGGCGAAGTCTCGGCGGCGCAGGCGGAATACGACGGCGTGACAGCGGAGCTCCAGAAAGCGCAGGAAGAAAAAATTCGACGCGAGGGCGAACTGCGCATGATAGACGACAAGATAGAAACCGCCGAGTCGGCGCTCAATGACCTCGAAGCGGAGAAGCGCAGCTCCGCAGAGCGCACCGCAAAGCTCAAAGAAATTCAGACTCAGGCGCAGAAGAAGATAGATGAATTTACCTCTCAGCTCGACTCTGTTAATGAAAAGATAACCGAAATCGAATCGCGCCGCGATGAACTGCTCAGCACTCGCGAACAGAACGCGGACAAAGAGAGCAGCATCAACCTCAGCATCCTTGCGTTCAAAAAGGATATTCAGGCGAGGGAAGAAGTTATCGAAACGCTCAAACGCCGCAGAAGCTCCCATGAGGTCATGCCGATGAACTTAAATCGGAGATCGACTCCATAACCGAGCAGATGACCGCAACGAACGAGCTTATAGAACAGCTCAAAGGCGAGGCGGCATCGCTTCGCGCCGAGGCTCAGCAGAAGAAAGACGAGATATCCTCGCTCGCTCAGAAGCGAAGCGGAGTCGAGGGCGAGAGCACCAAACTTCGTGCTCAGGAGCGCTCGGTCAGCGACAGGCGCGAGAGGCTGTCCGGCGAGCGGGCAAGGCTCGAAGAGCGCCGCGACTCGATGCAGCGCGAGCTCGAAAATGCGCAGAACAAGCTCTATGACGAATATCAGCTCACTCGCCGCGAGGCGGAGGAGCTCGGAATAGTCATTGAAGACCCGCAAAAAGCGCAGCGCGATCTCAATGATATAAAGAACAAGATAAGAGCCCTCGGCAACGTCAATGTCGGTGCTATTGAGGAATACAAAGAGGTCTCCGAGCGCTACGAGTTCATGAAAACTCAGATAGACGATGTCGAAAGCTCCCGCGCGGAGCTGCTCACGCTCATAGGCGACCTGACCGGCAAGATGTCGGAGCGGTTCAGGGAGCAGTTCGACCGCATAAACACTATTTTCGGTCAGACATTCTCGGAGCTGTTCGGCGGCGGCAAGGCGGAGCTTATTCTTGAGAATCCGCTCGATGTACTCGAATGTGCCATTGAGATAAAGGTTCAGCCCCCGGGCAAGAATGTTCAGAACATCGACCTGCTCTCGGGCGGCGAAAAGGGACTTGCGGCAATCGCGCTGCTGTTCTCCATCCTCAAGGTCACTCCCGCGCCGTTCTGCTTCTTCGACGAGGTCGAGGCGGCGCTCGACGATGTCAACGTCACGCGCTACGCGCAGTATGCTCGCCGCATGACGAAGAACACGCAGTTCATCCTCATCACGCACAGACGCGGCACGATGGAAGAAGCCGATGTCCTCTACGGAGTCACAATGCAGGAGGACGGAGTCTCCAAACTGCTCGAACTCAAGACCGCCGAAATGGCAAAGAAGCTCGGTTTGACACAGTGATACATATAATAAGCCCCGGAGTTTGATATGCACCCCAAAAGTTAGACACTTTTGGGGTGCATATTTTTATGGGTAAATTAGAAAGAAAAAACAGATGTTATAGCGCAGAATTCAAAATAGGTGTTATAATGGATATGCGTGAA
>ENA-OQEN01000258-OQEN01000258.1-human-gut-metagenome-genome-assembly--contig:-NODE-258-length-23221-cov-4.326752_pt1 | contig 23221 bp, 25 predicted proteins | sample MGYA00242791_ERZ504627 | MGnify/ENA primary metagenome ERZ504627 (study PRJEB26092, sample SAMD00036316) | human gut metagenome | host: Homo sapiens | study: EMG produced TPA metagenomics assembly of... | reverse complement strand
CTTACACCTTATATATCGGACAAGGATTCATATCCTTAACCCTCTTTTATTATTTTTATAAAATTATTTTTTCTGATCATAAAGCAGGGAATCATTCACCATGCCATTCGCCATCGATTTATAATACTTGTTCGCAACCGTCTTCGACTGCTTGACCTGACGCACGCCCTGAAACTTCATAGCAAAGACCTGTTCCATCGCCGCACGGTTCCGTTCCTCGACTGCCTCAATCTGCATTCCCAGATCTACACACTGACGGATCAGATTCTGGATTGCCTGCAATTCTTCCCGATAGCGCATTGGATCCGCCTGTATCTCCTGCTTCACACGATCATATACAGAAGAAAATCCTTTATCTCCTTCATTGATATTACCAATCAGTATCTCCTTTTGGTCTACCAGCTCAGCGAACGCATCTTCCCGGAACTTCTCTTCCGCGGCAAGCTCTGCTTGTTTATTTGTAAGCGCGAGTATCTCCTCTAGATACCGCTCTTGCGTTCTAGAGACTCCCGCAGAATCTTCACATAAGTTCCGATCTGATCCATGTCTGCCTCCTAACTCAAAGTAAGCTGTGGTCCCCGCGCACGTTTCATAACTTCCTTCCAGATATCACGCATATCGCGCAGCTCTCCGAGCGCACGGTTTAAGATGTCCATATCTTTTTTCATATTCGCCTCGGTCAGAAGTGCAAAGATATAGTCATACATCCGCTTGAAGTCTCTGCCACCGGATATTTCATATCCAGCGTTGAGGTAAGCTCTACTATAATATTCCGGCACTTCTGGATATTCGTATTCGTCTTCTCATAATCCTTCTTCTCCAGTGCCGTCACTGCAATATTGCAGAATTTCACAGCACCTTCATAAAGCATCAAAGTAAGATCCGCCTGTGTTGCTGTCTCGACTTTTCTTGTTTCATACGCTTTTGCCGCCATATTATATGCCATGTTCTACCCCTCCGAATAACCGACGTCCCCGGCTCATGTACGCGGAGACGTCATGTCTTTTATCTATCCTGTTTCTAAAATATAGTTATATTTCTATCTGCCGCTGTCTTTAAACTGTAGTCCATCAGCTTCCGAATAAAGACGAAAGATAGGACTGCTGGCTCTGCATCTTCGCCATCGCAGCTTCCATCTTGGAAAACTGATTGTAATACTTATCCTCTAAGTTCTGCAGCTTCTCTTCCCACTTGTCAATCTCATCATCATAATCGTCGATTTCACTGTCAAGTGTCTTGTCGTTGTAGAAGGTCTGTGTACTCCGGACACCCTCGATTCGCGTCATAGATTTTCTGAGATAATCATACATCTGTGTTCCAACGCCTTTATTGTCTGTCGTTCCACCGATAATCTGGCTGACTAAGTTGTCATTTCCTTCAAGTGCCGCGCGAAGCTTGTTTTCCTGTGACGCATAATTTTCATCATCTTCGTCACCCAGAATGTGCAATTTACCATTCTCCGTATAATCACCTGTCACGATACCGATCGATGCAAGCGACATCGTCTTTGTGCTACCGTCTGCAAGTGTCACCTGTACACCCTTGTTCAGCATGGTACGCATGTCAGAAAGCAATGTCTGCAATGTAGAATCCCGGCGCAGCAATCCCTGCTTTGCCTTCTCTTCCCACTTCTCGATCTGCGTGTCGGACAGCTTGCTTCTCTCATCCTCTGTTAAGGCATCATACCCGGCATCCTTCTCACTATAGTATTTGTTCATCTCATCGATCAGCTCATTATAAGCCTTCACGAATTTCTTGACGTTATTATAAGCGGCATCTGTATCTGCAGATACTTCGACATTCACATCTGTATCGGTCTTTGCCTTTGCAGTGATGGTCATGCCGTTGATAGTCATCGTGTTGCTGTCACCCGTGTATTTGACGCCGTTATAATAGATGATGGCATCTCTTGCATCCACCTTCTTAGAACCACTGCCAAGTCCCAGTGCCTCCAATGCACTCGCATCACTCGATGTGATATTGAAATCATTGGCAGCACCGGTCTTCGATGCATTGACATAGAATCTTCCCTGTGCGGCATCGAAGCTTGCGGAGACACCCATCTTGGAGACAGCTGTCGTGAAATCATTGATCGTTGACTTGTCATCTACAACAAAATCCTTGCCATTGACTGAGAATGTTGTTCCAACCTTGATTCCAAGATCCGCTAATTTCGTGGTTCCCGAGATATCTGCGCTTGTAAAGTTATTTGCCACCTTCGCGGTAAATGCAGCGCTCACGGTATTTCCGGCTGCTGCATCCTTGTCGTAACCGACGGTACCATCGATGCCAAGCGCATCTGCCTTCACAGTATAAGTTGTTCCACTCTTGCTGCCATCGTCTGCTGTTTTCGCGGTTGTGTTCGTGAATATCAGCTTTCCGTCCTTAATGCTTGCAGACAAGCCTTTGAAGTTCTCTTCCTTCGCAAGCTTCTCGTTCAATTCGGAAAGGGATGCAACACCATCTGTCCCGGTTCCGCCAAGCTCATATTCCACCGTGTTGGTTCCATCGGAGATAGAGATCTTCTGTCCTGCCAGACTCAGATTCTGTCCGGACACATCTGTCATATCCGCAAACTTTGTAGCAAGTCCTGCGTCATTGTATCTGGTATAGGAATTCCCTTTTATCTTGATATTGTCCCCCGTCAGATATGCAGAAGATGCGGTCTGCTCTACGGATACCGAATGTGTACCGTTTGAAGCATTTGCTCCGACGCTGACAGACACCTTTGTCTCATCGCTTGCCACTGCTTTCTTCGCATTGTAGCTACTTACAGTCTTGAATGCAGAAAGCTCTGTCTTATAGAAGTTATAAATCTTCGTATTGAGTCCGCTCCAGATCTCCTTCCTCCACTCAACATCCTGCTTTTTCTGTTTGATTTTATTTACTTTTTCAGAGCTGGCACTGACCAGTTCTTTTACCATGCTCTCGGTATCCAAGCCGGACGCGAGACCTGTCATACGCATTGCCATATTGATTCCTCCTGTTCAAGGTATCTGTTTATCTTCTCTCATCAACCAGAAGTCCTGCCATCTCCCATGCCTTTGCAAGCATATCGAGTGTCTTCTCCGGCGGAATCTCACGGATGACTTCATCGGTGTCACTATCTGTAACGGTAATCGAAATCCGGTTTGTATCCTCATGATACTTGAAGCTAAGCTGGGTGTGATGAAGCGGACTTGCCTGCTTTACGGTCTTGTTCAGATCATCGACCGCTGCTTGATCTTGTCCGGTGCAACTTCCTGATCCGTCTGTACCGCACCACGATCCTGCTGCTGGCCCGGCTTGCTATTATTATCGCCACTACTGCCTTTTCCAAAAACCGGTGGCAAAGTCGCAGCCTGCACCTGTTGCTGTCCGGCAGTACTGCCTGTGTTTACATCCACCGTCTCCGATTGCGGACGTGTCACTCTTGTCTGTGAACTTACATTTAAGCTCCTACGCCTCCGATTCCATCCATTCCCATAATCTATACGCCTCCTTGCGTGAACCTTGTATGCCTTCCATCCATGAACGCATACGCCTATAGTTTCCTACTAGTTGTATCGTCAACTAATCACTCATACTTACCACTTATAAGAGTTTTTTTCAAACTTTCTACATCGAGGTTTGCCACAGCTTCGCGGTTTTCTTCCTGAATCTGTGCGTAGATTTCCTTGCGATAGACAGGCACGCTCTTCGGCGCGGAGATACCGATCTTGACCTGATCGCCCTTCGCCTCGAGCACAGTGATCTCAATGTTATTGCCTATCACGATGGATTCGCCTTGTTTTCTAGATAGTGCTAACATATTACTCACCTGCCTTTTCTTTCATTTTCTGGATTGCCTCGTAGGCATTGAATTTCACCTTGTAATCTTCGTTCTCCACGATCACCTGGATGGCTTTTCTGCCTCTGTGTTGATGATGATCGGTGCCTTCAGATTCGCTGTCATCTTCGTTAAGTCCGAAGGAATCGACAATGTGACAAACATCAGAATATCCGCATCTGCAGGATCACCGATATTCTTCATCAGCTCGTCCTCCACGATCGGACCGTAATCATCAATCAGTTCAGATGGATGGATGATCGGAAGTGCCAATGCAGGCTCCTCCATGGACTGCAACCAGCTGATCTTCGAACGCTCCTCACGGTCGCTATCATAAATAATCGCAAATTTCTTTAAATTTTCAAAACCGATCAGCCCCATCGGGAACTCCAGGATCTTGTCCTCCGCGATATCGACGGTTCCAAATAATCTTGTTTCTGCTACCATGCTTTATCCCTCCTCTAAAATTAGAAATCGTTCCTCATCATATGTATACAATAATAACGATTTCTCCGTTCTTCGAACTCTCGAATTCGTAACAGACATGCGCATTCCGGGCTATCGCCTACATGCTTATGTCTGTTTATCCGTCATATAAATAAGCAGCTCCGCCTGCAAGCAGTCTCGCTGCTTATTTGCATGACGGAATTATTTTCTACAAATAATCAATCAGCGATGCTCTGACCAGATTGCTTGTCGCCGCAAGTGCCGCCTCATATACGACATTGGCTTCCTTAAAGTTCAATGCTGCCTCTTCCGTGCTCACATCCTCATTTTCAGACTTCAATTCCTTGAATGTGCTGTACTGCTCTGTCACGCGAGTTCTGATCATGTCAAGCTTTGTCATGCGGCTTCCGACATCGGACTGGATGGCAGATACCTGATCCATATAGCCCTGGAAGTTCGTGATATTCTTCGCAAATGTCTTCTGCATCGTCTCTTTCTTGATTGCGATTTCAACGTTGATATCTTCCAGCATGGCGTTAATCTGCTTTACCGCATCATCATTCGATGCATACTGGTTGTCCTCCAGCATACTCTTTAACTTCTTCTCTGTCTTTTCCGCTGCATCTAACTCCTGCAGCGTATAGATCAGATCGTTGATGTTGTTGCTCATATCATCGTTGATAATATTTTTGCCTTCCGTATTAACCTGAATACTCTGGCTGAAATTCACTTCATAATAAATCGACTGTGTCCGGTCATAGGTATCATAATCTACCGTCTTAATGCTGCCATCCGACTGCTCGGTGTACTGCGTACAGTCAAAATAATGCTCCGGGCGGAGGTCGCCTGCTTCAAATTTATTTTTCGCGTAGTCAACTACGATATCATCTGCCTGCTTGAGTGTGTTATACACGTTCTCACCGAAGATAATCTCGCCGGTCTCCTCGATGATGTTGATTTCATCCGGTCCAACCTGATAATACGTATCTGCATCCGCCGTTGTCTTCACCGTCTGGGTAAATCCACTCAGATCGATCGTGTTACCATTTGCGTCCAGTGCTTTCAGGGAAAGTGCTGCATTGCCCTGACTATCCTTACTTGAAATGCCCTCATATGCCAGATTCAGGCGATAGACCTGTTCCTTGTCCGGCTTTACATAGGTACTTGTGCCTGCCAGAATCCCATCTACATCTTCATTGTTCACGCCGTTTAATACGACCGTTTTCATATCCAGATCATCCGCATTCAGATGCTGTGTGATCTTATAAGAATATTTCTTGATATCCTCTGTCTCGTTAAATGCCAGAGAACGATCCGTCTTATAGCCAGAGAAAATATAACGTCCAGCGTAGGTTGAATTTCCCTCACTGTTGATCATATCCTGCATCTCTTTTAACACATCAATGATCGCGCTTCGGTCGGAGGTCTTGAACGAATCCGTCGAGCCCTGTGTACAATAGCTCTGGATATCTTCGAGTCGTGAAGTGATGTTGTCCAGAGAGGTTGTCGTAATCTTCAGCCACGACTCTGCATCACCGATATTCTTATCCTTGTACTGTTCCAGCTGCGTTACCATCGTACGAAGCTTTAAAGCACGCACAGCAACAACCGGATCTTCGGATGCCTTTGTAATTTTCTTTCCCGTCTCCATCTGCGTTGTGCGGTTGTCCACATTTGCCATCGTCTTCTGCATATTCCGCAGAGAGTTATTGGAGATCATCTGATTTGTAATTCTCATATTCCTACCTCCAAGGCGTCAGCTTATACACCAGTCTCGTTAATCAGTTTGTCATATACTTCATTCAATACAGATATTACCTTAGATGCCAGCCGGTACAGTTCCTGGAACTTCGTCAGATTCGAACCTTCCTCGTTCTTATCGACACCGGAAATAGATGCTCTCTGGTTATCAATCGTGTATCGGATATCATCCTGATTTGCTGCAAATACCTCATTTTTCTTTGTATCGACCGCCATGTTTGTTGTGATTGCCTGCAGGAAATGTGAGACATTACCCTGCTGGAACATCGATGTATCCGTCAGTCCAGCCATCATCTTTTCTAAGATGCCCCTTGCCTCTATGTTGCCCTGATCGATATCTTCCTTGTAAGACACAACAATCTTCTTCGGATCGGTCTTCCACTGCTGGTTCAGCTCCCAGTTCAGTCCGTTCAGACGGTAATAGCTGTCGTCGCCGGAAGAAATCGTTCCAGTTCCCTGCATGCTGCCCTTCAATACGAAATCGTGTCCATCCGGTGCCTGTGCGGTAAATGCATCAAGTCCCGGATTTCCATCGGCATCGGCACCCGCGCTTGTCAGGTCGTTCATGTACTTGGAGAATACACGCACCAGCTCGTTTAACTTTGCCTGATAATACGGAATACCCTTTGTCATATTTTTGACGCCAATCTGTGCCTGACGTCCGTCGATACCTGTCGGGAAGATAGCTGTTACTTCCGCATTCTTCTCATTGATCATTGTCATATTTTTAAATGTAAAGTTGTTCAGTTTTCCATCTGCATCATACTCGGCCGTCCAGCGTCGTACAGATAATCTTTACCGTTCAGGGTAATTGTTCCCTCGCTTGGAATGTTCAGATCTTTCATGGCAACACTCTCTGCAAGCGATACTGTCACTTCCGGTGGATTGTCCGATACAGCAGTTGTTTTTCCGGAAAATACCTCACCATTGTTGCCGTCACGGATGTTGAACAGACCTGCGATTCTTCCGGTTGTATTCGCCGTATTGAAGAATTCTCCCGCAGTATCATCCGCGTTCTTCCAATAAATATCAACCAGACCATCCTGATCGTTCTGGTTCACCTTCTGCTCCCGTGGAACTATGGTCAGTTCATTGTAACCAAGCTCATCGACCAGGATTTCACCATTAATACGGATCGTCAGAGTCTTGGCATTTGCTTCGACCTGATCATTTCCCACACCATACATGATGCTTCGCTCGTCCACATCAACATTGATATATTCGGATAATGTGTCGATACATACGCCCCGCTTATCACGCAGGTCGTTTGCATTTCCACCCTTTAATTCGACTGTGATAATCTCCTGTGTCAACTCGTAGATCTGCTTTGCAAGCGAGTTCACTTCGCTGACTGCAAGTTCAACCTCATCGTTGATCGTCTTCTGCGTCGATTGGAAATTGCTTGCAAGCTCATTCACCATGTCTGTGAAAGAATCTGCCGTCAGCGCAAAGGAGATTCGCGTTGTATAATCAGCCGGCTTTGTTGAGAGATCCTGCATGGCATCGGACATCTCCGCCATCCATTTTGTATAACCTGCCTCAGAGGTCATCTCGTTCATATATGTCTGCAATTGCTCAAGATTGGCATGTTGTGTGTTGTACTGGCTGTACTTTGAATTTGCAGACCAGTATTTTGTATCATAATATGCATTTCTCTGACGTTCTACGGCAGAGGCTGTAATACCGGTTCCCATCATACCATACGTCTTGTTCAGGCGTAAGGCGTCCGATGCGGAAGCCTGCACGTTCTGTCTGGAATATCCTTTTGTATCCGCATTGGATATATTGTGCGCGGTTGTATTCAGCGCCGTCTGGAAATATGTCAGTCCCGAAAGACCTGTATTGAGTCCTAAAAATGTAGATGGCATCGCTTCCACTCCTTCTTTGTCAATTGCGAATTATCGTTTCTTTTATGCACCCAGCTTCTCGATCAGATAAGCAATCATCTCGGATACGGTGTTGATGTATCGGGAGGACGCATTATATGCATGCTGGAATTTGATCATACTGGATAACTCCTCATCAGAGGATACGCCAAGCAGCTGCTGTCTCGTATTCTCGGCGTCGGACACTGCCTGCTGTCCGGTTTCCATCATGGATTTGTATGTGTAACCACGGTCTGACAGATCATCCATCATACCGCTGTAATAATCTTTGTAATTGCACTGCACCAGAGAATTCGGGCTGACCGTTGCGAACTTATCGTTCCACCGTGCCAGCAACTCATCTGCGATCGTCTGTGCCTCCTCACCCGATACACGGGAGAGTGGAAGCAGGGACGGATTCTGTAACAGCTTCTCGTTCACCTTCAGGTTTCCGATCGTATAAAGCGAATAGAAATCGTCCGGATTTTCTTCGTTATATACCTTGAACGTCTGTGTCGTTCCATCTGCCAACGTCAGTGTACGCTCTGTGTACCGCTCCACGCTGTTTCGCGTAAACAACTCGGTGCCCGGATACTCATTACCTGAACCCATGCCGATACCTGCAGTATCCTCGTCCAACACCTTTACGGTAGAACCATCTGCCAGCGTCACGGTTTTGTTCGGACACAACGTATCGTTGATCTGTGTCACCATCGCATGAATCAGCACATCAAACTGTGCCTCCAGATTCGTAATCGTGTATGGTTCCACATACGTATTAAAATATTCCAGATCTTTTACATAATCTTTGACGTCCTGCTCGTACTGCGCCATCGCCGTCTGATAATCCGCATTGTTAGCAAAATCTTTCTCCAGCGGTTTCGTCGGCTTTGTCGGTACGTCCGTGTAGTTACTGATAAAATAACCCCGGGACATCATAAGACCATTCAGAGAACCGATATCGCTGTTACTGTCCGCGGTCGGTACCCGGTTTATATTAAACAAAGGATCGCCATCCTGCTCCCATACCGGCATCAGGAAGTCCGTCGAAGAACCTGTGAATCCGTAATTCTGCTGATATTTCTCATTCTCACACACCTTCTGTGTCGTCAGTGTGTAGGTTCTTCCAAGCGTAACCAGTGTATGTCCTTCCAGATACACCTCTACCGTACCGTCTTCGTTGTTTACAACTTCAGAATTCACAATAGAAGAAAGCTTATCAAGTGCCTGATTCCGCTTGTCCTTTAAGTCATTTGCTTTTTCCACATTTCCTGCCTCAACCGCACGGATCTGCTGGTTAAGTTCATAGATGGTAGATGCAAGATCATTGACTGTCTTGACTTGATCCTTGATCTCCGTGTTCAGATTCCGCTGATACTCGATCAGACTGGAACGTATCGTCTGCACACGATCGATCAGGGTGAGTGCATTGGAGATAAAGGAGCTCCGCGTTACGATACTGTTCGACTCCTTCTGCAGCTCCTGCATGGATGTCCACATATCGTTTAACGTCGTGTTAAAATCCTTACCCTCTAACTCACCGAAATAATTCTCTATCTCTGAGACGGTTTCATACTGCGCCTTGTAGTAGCTCATACGCCCGCTCTCTGTGCGGTAGGTATCATCTGCAAACTGGTCGCGCACCTGTCGGATCTGCGCCGTTACAACTCCCATACCTACGTTATTGATATAATATGAGTCCGTTGCGACTCTGTTATATGACTGGTCTGTCAGGAGTACCTGCTGTCTGGTATAGCCCTCAGTCTGTGTATTTATTAAATTATGTGCGGTTGCATTTAACGCATATTGACTTGTCTGAAGTCCTGTTACGCCAACGGACAACCGTCCCATCGTTCCTGCCATACGTTTACTCCCTTATTCCCGTTAATTCTGTACATCAAATCTGCCCGGTACATCGGCACCGCCTGCATATGCAGCGTTGCTCTTGAACATCTCTTTCGAATACTCTGCCGTCTCCGGCGCCCGGTTTAAATTCTGCATCAGATTGATGTTATACTCGATCATTTCAAGTGCATCCTGAATCAGATTCTGATTATGTCCGTTTACTTCCCGCACCTTCCGTGCAAGCTTCGCCAGCTTCTCGTTGATCGCAAGCAGCGGATCATGGAATTCCGGCTGTCCTTCCAGAAATGTAACAACGTCCATCACCTTGACATCATCTGGTCGTTTGCCTAAGATATTCGCTACATTTGTCATTGTCTCGCGCCGTCTGTGTTCCACGCTTGCAAGCGCATCTGCCAGACGCTGCTCCTTCTCGGTTGTCTCAGACAGACGGTCAAGATTGTTCGATACAATCGCACCCGTCTTCTCCATCGACACCTGCAGAAGCTGCTCATACAATGCATACTCATCATTCAATTCCGTAATCAGATTCTCAATTATACTTGCCATGTCGCATCCTCTTTTAGATATTTGTCTTGCTGTAACTGTCCAGTAATTTCTGTGCGAAATCATCCACGCTCACATCATATGTGCCGTTGTCAATCCGGCGCTTCAGATCCTGAATCTTGGACTCTCTGACATCTGGTGTATTGCCCAGTGCTGTCTTTGCTGTCTGCATATCTTTTCCCATGCTTGAGAAAGATACCTGATCCAAAAAGCTTCCTGATCCGGTTGTTCCAGAAGTCTTCGTCTTCTTGGTGCCTGTGTTGCCATAGATCTGACTGATCATATTATAGGTTCCTATTCTCATTGCTTCTCCCTCCTTTTTCTTATCTTTCGCAAGCCGCAGTCTCCTGCAATTACGATTCTTCAATATGAATATCGGAAGTTTTCCCTGTATCATAACCCTTTTTATGTAAAAAAGACACATGCACCAGCATTTGTGCATATGTCTCTTCTCTTGTTTATGTATTTTATACAGAAGCAATCCCTGCCTGCTTTTCATCCACTGGATTAGTCAAGAAATCGCATCTTACCAGCGGAACTCTTCCGAACCGCCTGCTGGCGTTCCCGCTTGTAAGCGTTTGTCATCGCATCTGCCAGTCCGCCTGCACACTCCTTACAGAATCTTCCGCTGTGGATCATCTTGCCACAGCGCTCACATTCCAGACCAACCAGAGAATCATCGGTAAAGGATAAACGTTCCTCGCGCACCCAGTATTTGATCTGCTTGATCGTAACATCACACGCTTCCGCTACCTGATTGATATTCTCGCGTGGATTCTCCTCGATATATTTCTTTACTTTCTGAAACTTCTCTTCCAGCTTTTCTTTACATGCAGGGCACAGCTTTTCGCCCGCAATATAATTAAATAACTTCTTACAGTTTCTGCAATTCATCAGTTCCATGATTTGTTCCTCCCTCTATCTATTCTGACACAATCTCTATATCACTTTCATCTTCCGGTTCCGATTGCTACACTTGTATAATAAACATCCGGGATTCCCGCCGCATGCAGACTCTTCGTACATGCCTCGATCGTAGCCCCCGTCGTGTAAATATCATCGACCAACAATACTTTCTTATAGCTTACACTTTTTTCTATACATTGAAAAGCCTTTTTTAAATTTTGCTCGCGGTGCTCGGGGTCCAGACTTTTCTGTGGTTCCGTATTGACCACACGCGCAAGCAGCTCCCGTTCAACCGGTATATCCAGTTTCTTTCCAAGTGCATCTGCCAGAAGCTCCGCCTGATTGTAACCACGCTTCTCCAGCTTGCGCTTATGGATTGGGATCGGAATCAGCGCATCAATCCCCAGACTCTGCAATGTGAGTCCATGCCGTTTCACGATCTGTCCTGCATAGAATGCTGCATAATCACGCTGATTGTGATACTTGAACCGCGCCAGACTCTCATCAAGTGGATACTGGTATTTCATCGCCGGAAAGCCCTGTATATATGTCCGTGTATGCCGCGTACAATCCTCACACAGCTCCGCTTCCTCATCAGTGATCTCGCACCCACACCGCATGCAAACTGGCTGTGCCGGATAATCAATCATCGGTCTGCACTCGTCACACACCTGTCCAGCCTGTCTCCCTGTCACATCGCCACAAAGCGGACAGGTCGGCGGATATATCCAATTCACAAGTTTATTCCATACTCTCATTTAACTCCTCTAACCGAAGTGCCAGCGACGTGTACCGCTTCTGCTCCTCGGAATTATCAACCATCTGGTTTACCAAATTTACATCACCGACGATAATAACCAGCTGTCTCGCACGCGTGATTGCTGTGTAAATCAGATTCCGGTTCATCAGTTTCCGGTTTCCGCCAAGCAGCGGAATGATAACTGCCGGATACTCACTACCCTGTGATTTATGAATCGTCACGGCAAATGCATGCTCGATCTGATCCAGCTCTTTATAGTTATAAACACTCTCTCGTCCGTCGTCAAACAGGATTGTCAGCTCCTCATCGTAATCACTGATATCGGTAATCACGCCCATATCTCCGTTAAATACACCGACACCTTCATCCAGCACATAGCCTCTGCCGGTACCTGTCTTGGAAACACCGTAAATCTTCCACTCCTGCTGGTAATTATTCTTGATCTGCATGACCTTGTCGCCCTTTCGGAAGGTCACATCGCCACGCACATGCTCGGGCTTGTCCTTCGCCTTCGGATTCAGACGGTTTTGCAGCTTCTGGTTCATATTCTCCACGCCGACTTCGTATTTCCGCATCGGACACAGGATCTGGATTCCTGCGGTGAAAATCCATAGTAATTCGGCAGATTCTTCATCGTGAGTGTCTGTACTTCCTCGATGATCTGCGATGCTGTCCGCTGTGGGATAAAGAAGAAGTCCTTGCTCTTGTTCGTCAGGATCAGATGCTCGCCACGCTGGATCTTATGCGCATTGAATACGATGTCGCTGCCATCCTCCTGCCGGAAGATCTTGTTCAGCGTCGTAACCGGGAAGCAGCCCGAATTGATAATATCCTTCAGCACATTTCCGGCACCCACGGAAGGAAGCTGGTTTACATCCCCGACGAAGATCAGTCTCGTTCCATATGGAACGCCTGCACGAGTGAATAAAAAGGATATACGCATCAACCATCGACATCTCATCCACGATGATCGCATCACATTCGAGTGGATTGTCTGCATTTCGTGAAAAATGCATGCCGTGATCGTCCTGATTTTTGCTGTCCTCATCCATCGCACCGCTGATTTCCAGCAGACGATGAATCGTCTGTGCCGGCCATCCGGTCGACTCGGTCATACGCTTCGCTGCACGCCCGGTCGGTGCACAAAGCTTGATCTCCATACCCTTCTTGGAGAAATATTTGATAATAACATTGATGATCGTCGTTTTTCCGGTTCCGGGACCACCGGTAATAACTGCCACCCCGCTTCAATCGCCGATTTTACAGCTGTCCGCTGCAGCTCATCCAATGTCAGTTTTTCTTCTTTTTCAATCTTCTGAATTTCTCGTTCCAGCTCGTCCTGTTCCATATCATAGCGAAGCTGCAGATCGGTAAGCAGTCTTGCAGAATTCAGCTCCACATAATAATTCGATGCCAGATAGACGACATCTTCTTCATCGATCTGCTTGATCATGATCTTGCCTGCGATCAGCAGCTCCATCAACTGCTGTTCAAACAGGGAAACCGTCTGTTCGTACGCCGATTCCGCACTTGTCGCGTCTGCGTATTCTGCATAGCCAAGTGCTGACTGTCCATAGATGCCCTCGACATCCGTCGCCGTGTCACGCGTCAATTCCACACAGCGACGCAGCAAAAGCTGTTTCGGCAGGTACATATGCCTTCGCCGCCTGCCATATTCAGCACATACAGCACAGCCGACCGCAAACGGAATTCAGAATCCTGTGCAATTCCCATGCGCTTTGCGATATCATCCGCGATCCGGAATCCGATACCGGAAATATCCTCCGCCAACTTATATGGATTGCCGCGCAGGATATCATAAACTTTATTTCCATATGTATTGAAGATGCGAATTGCCAGATTCACCGAAATTCCATACTGTGCCAGAAAAATGGCAACCTCCTGAAATTCCTTCTTCTCCATGTACGAAGTAGCAATCGCCTGTGCCTTTCGCTCGGAAATTCCGCTGATCTCCGCAAGACGTTCTGGTTCCTCCTCGATGATCCGAAGGGTGTCATCCTTGAATTTCTTGACGATCTTCTTCGCCAAAACGGCGCCAATGCCCTTGATGATACCAGAGCCTAAATACCGCTCGATTCCAAGTGTATCCTTCGGCATCTGAATCTCGCAGGAGGAGAATTTGAACTGAATATCATACTGCGGATGATTCACGTATTCTCCCTCTGCAATCACATAGAGACCTTCACCGGCACCCGGCAGGGTGCCAACGAAGATCTCTTCACCTTCTTCGCCTTCCACGGACATCACACAATAGCCCGTTTCGTCGCTTTTATATACGATTTTTTCTATGTAGCCTTCTCTAATCATGTCATGATCCTATTTGTATTTTATGCATTTTGTGTCTGCGTAGTTGCCGCAGCCTGTTCCTGCTCATGCAGTTCCTCCGGCGTGATTGCCGCGTTCTGTTTCTTCATGGATTCGTATAACTGCTGTGCCAGACCAAGCTTGCCCTGATCGCTGACCAGCTTTGCATACTGCTGTGCCTGCAGGTCATATGCGTAGTCTGCATATGGGTTGTCGTCCTCGTCGCTGTCAGACTTGATCGTGGATTGTACCTGCTTATACACCTGCTCGACCAGATATGCTTCAAACTCCTTGCATGCCGCAAGCATCTCCTCATCAGTTGCTTCCGAGGAGGTTGATTTCTTGATCTGATTGGTTAAGTTGCTCGTCTGTGCCTGTGTCACATAGGATGAATAATCTTTATTTGTAAGGTTTGTGATGTTTTCCATAAGGTCACCTTTCCTCTACCTAACGAAGAGCGTTAGCCTGTTGCATCATTTCGTCGGATGCCTGAATTGCTTTGGAATTCATTTCGTATGCACGCTGTGCCACGATCAGGTTAACCATCTCATTTGCCACATCGACATTCGATGCCTCCGTGTAATACTGATGCGTCTTTGTCTGCTTCACTGCCGCATTTCCATTCTCCGCAACTGCCGCGCCACTTGCGACGGTTACCGAATAATTGTTGCTGCCTTCCTTGGAAAGACCTGCCGGATTATTAAACTGGTAAATACCAAACTTGACCGGACGTCCATTCGCATCTGTAATCACTGCTGGGTTCCCTGTACCATCCGGGAATGCCAGAGTGCCATCCTGATTAACTACCAGATCCGTTGCCACACGATTAGATGGCAATATGATTTGATTTCCATATGCATCCAGAACCGGATTTCCGTCAGATGTACAAAGCATGTTTCCATTTGCAACCGGCGAGATTTCAAACGAACCATCTCTTGTGTACTGCAATTCTCCACTCTCCGTGCGAATCTGGAAGAAACCATCCCCTTCCAGCGCTACACTGAACGGATTCTCCACATGCGTCAGGTTTCCCTGTGTAAATGTACTTGTAATCGCTGCCACACGGCTGCCAAGACCTACCTCTGCCGCAACCGGCTTGTTCTCGCCTGCATTGTTCGTCGATGTCGACTGCAGGTTCTGATACAGCAGTGACTTGAAGCTCGCCTGCTGTGATTTATAACCAATCGTATTAATATTTGCTACGTTATTTGCAATTGTATCTACATTGACCTGCTGTGCCCGCATACCGGATGCAGCCGTCCAAAGTGATCGCATCATACGCTACTACCTCCTATTATCTTCCACTATAACCGTCCGATTTCATTGACTGCCTTGTCCAAGGTCTGGTCGATCGTCTGAACCATCTTCTGATTTGTCTCATACGCTCTTGTGACCGCGATCATATCAACCATCTCTGTGACCATATTGACATTTGACATTTCCAGATATCCCTGATTGACTGTTGCATCCGCCTGTGTCTGTACGGCGCCATCCACGGCTTCGTACATATTCTCACCATAGCTGGATAATGCGTCGTAGCTCTGAAAATCAACCAACTGCAATTTCGCAACATACGTATTGCCAGAGTAAATTTCTCCCGCCTGATTTACGCTGATCTTGACCAGATTTGCATTCGGAATCTGTATACGATTACCGCCTTCCGCCAGCACATAATCGCCATCCTTTGTCACAAGATAACCGTCCCTGGTTACAGTGAAATCGCCATCGCGCGTGTAGCGTGTCGTTGTCGTTCCACTCTTGTCTGTTGTGCTGATGGTAAAAAATCCGCTGCCGGATAATGCCAAATTGTACTGGTCTTCTGTCTGTCTGAAATTTCCCTGAGACATATCATAATACGTCTCTCCGATCTTCACGCCGAGGTTCACGCCGCCGATGCCCTGCTTTATGTTCGGTCCGATCGTTGGATCGTCAATCTTGACTGCCAGCTGGCGGTCAAAAGACTGCGATGTAACGTCCACCTTTTTGTAGCCGGTCGTGTCCGCGTTCGCCATGTTGTTTGTCACAACATCCATTCTCTTTTCCTCGTTGCGAAGTCCGGTCCATGCCGTGTACAACCCTCTTACCATCGTTTTCCTACTTTCTACTTTCGCTCACTCAAAAACTCAATATACTTACCTGTACCGATTGCCACTGCAGTCAGTGGTTCCTCGGCTGTCATCGTTGTGATTCCGGTGTTCTCCTCGATCAGATCTTCGAGTCCGTGCAGCAATGCACCGCCACCAGTCAACACGATTCCACGGTCTGCGATATCAGCTGCCAGCTCTGGTGGTGTACGCTCCAATACCGAATGTACTGCATCCACGATCTGGGATGTCACCTCGCGCAGCGCCTCCTCGGTCTCATCCGAAGATACCGTTACCGTCTTTGGAAGTCCGGTTACCAGATTTCGTCCACGGATATCCATGGAGATATTCTCTGGTCGTTTGTAACAGGTTCCAATATTGATCTTGATCTCCTCTGCCGAACGCTCACCGATCAACAGATTATGACGTTTCCGCATAAAACGAACGATCGCATCGTCGAAATCATCGCCCGCTACCTTGATGGACGATGATACAACCACGCCATCCAGTGAAATAACTGCGATATCCGAAGTACCGCCTCCGATATCTACGATCATATTTCCGCATGGTCTGGAAATGTCAATACCGGCTCCGATTGCGGCTGCAACCGGCTCCTCAATGATATAGACATCTCTGGCACCCGCCTGATAGGTCGCATCCTCAACAGCACGCTTCTCTACATCCGTAACACCGGATGGCACACATACACTAATACGTGGTCTTCTACCGAAGAAGCTCTTGCCCACTGCCTTCTGGATAAAATATTTCAACATCTTTTCTGTCGTTTTATAATCGGAGATAACACCCTGTCTGAGCGGACGCACCGCAACGATATTCCCAGGTGTTCTTCCGAGCATCAGTCTTGCCTCTTCCCCGATTGCCATGATCTGTTCGGTATCTCTGTCATAGGCAACTACGGACGCTCCTTCAATACGACGCCCTTTCCTTTGACATAGACTAATATACTGGCGGTTCCTAAGTCGATTCCAATGTCTGAACTTGCCACGTCTTGTTCCTCCTATCTATATATCGGAAATTTCCTAATTATCCTTAGCTTTTTTCATAATAATCATGGTTGCAGCGCCTCCCTGTAACCATTCAATCGGCACTTCCGTGATATCCATGATCTCGTCCAATGCTGGCACATAGCTGCACCAGTTTGTGATCTTCCGTCCGGCAATATCCTTGCGGACACCATCCATATGCTCAAATTTATCGCGCAGATTCTTCAGGATCTTGCGGCTGTCGCCACCAGTCAGATCATATCCAAGCATGTCATTGAGTGCCTTGTTGGAGAAGAATACATAACCCGTGTACAGATCCCGGATAAAAATGCCCTCATGGAAACTATTGTATGTTTCTATCAGATGTTTATTCACATTTCGCACATTATCATCGCCATCTGCATTTTCCAGCATATTCTGGATCAGCAGAGAGATACTCTGTGAGAAACGAAGTTCTTCTTTTGTCCAGATTCGTTCCGATTTCGACTCTGCAAAAATCAAAATACCGTACAATCTTCCTTCCAGATAAATCGGATATGCGATCTCCGCCCGGAAATTATACCGCATCAGGTTGATTACATCGCGCTGTGTCATATTGGTACGGTCAAGCATACAACAGCCATTGCCGCGCTTGATCGCGTCTACCACAAGATACAAACGCTCCGGAAGCAAAGTCAATATATCGTCACTCGGCATCTCACCGGATACATCGAAATAACTTCGCAGACTGAATGCTTTTGGATTGTCCTTGTCAAATGTATATAAGAACATGCGGTCCAAATCCATATGCAGCGCGACCTCACGCAACGTCTCGCCAATGACCTGTTCTACATCTTCGCTTAATTTGCTGTTGATCTTCGACAATGCATTGTTGACAATGCTCTGTCGTGCAAGCTCCTCACGCAGCTTCTTGCCCGCGCCACGTGACTTCGCAGATTCCACAATAGAATTATAGCTTTGCAGCAGGAAATCCGATACCAGTTCTGCTGTCGTCCAATGAAGCTCGTAAATTTCCTCCAGATGCTCTGTCTCATCCGGTGTATAAGAGCCAAGCACCCAGAACCCCTGCAAATTATCACCGACGAAGATCGGTGCCATTGCCAGCTTTCCATAACCGCCTTCCTCGCGGTCAAAGATATGTGGCTTCATCTCTGCCAGTACTTCTTCCTTCATCGTTTTGAAAAACTCTTTGTAGGTTGGCGTCTCAAACAGATCATAGAAATCACCCAGATCCGTCGCAGGTCCGACTGGTGTAGATTCCACCTTGCCATTCTCATCAACAAACACAGAATACAAATTAGTGAGTTGTGAAAATCCACTCATGATCATTTCCATCTTCTGAATCTGCGGAATCATGCCCGGATTATCCAGCTTGCTGATTACCAGGGATCCCGTCGGCGAAATCTGCATGCGTCTGTTTGGCTCTTCAATCGCCCGTTTGATCTCCGCCTGTTTTTCTTCTTCCTTCTCCGCAGAGATATCGCGGATATAAAACTCTACTTCATATGTATTTTCTTCTTCTGACACAACTTCGATACAGATATTGACCCGCACCTGTCGAAGCACCCCATCGTCTCCAACCATACGATATTCGTGCACGTAATCCTGAACACGATTGTCAATCGCATTATGAATGGTCTTCATTACCATCTCACGATCCGACGGATAGATATAATCCTCGGACAATTTCATTCCTTTGTTCAGCATCTCGACATTCATACCAATCTCGGATGCGTTCGGTGAAACATATACCAGACTGGAACCCGGCATATCGATAATATATCGTTTTACAAGCACAATATATTTTGTCTTTTCAATCGCTTTTCTGAGGTATTTGTTTTCAATTACCATGCCACTCGCCCCCTTATCGTATCGTAAAGCCTCGGTATCTAATAAGGCTGTCACACGCAATGTGCGACAGCCCCGTCTATACTGCTTTCTGAATCGGACTAATTGTTGCTGATCTCAGGGAATGCCTGATCTGCAACCTTAATCGTATTGTCTACGGAAATAACTACATTATCAAGTGCTGCTTTCATCTGTGCCATATATTCGCTTACACTCTCGCACTCACGCTTCACAGACATACGTGTATTGTATGCCTCTGTTCTTGCCTGATTCCGCATCTCCTCACACTCTGCAGTTGCCTCTGCGCGCATATTTGCACAGGTTTCCTCTGTATGATCGTTCAAAGACTGACATGCGCTCTCCGTCTCTGCACGCAGGTTGTCTGTCTCTTCTCTTGTCTCACGCTTCACGCGCTCACACTCTGCATATGTGGATTCCTTGCGCTCCTGACATTTGCTCTTTGTCTCTGCATCGAGTCTCTCACAGGCTGCAACTGTCTCTGCATGCATACGCTGGCACTCTGCGGTTGTCTCCTCTGACATCTGACGGCAGGCATCACTTGTCTCCTGTGTCAGTCTGTCGCATTCTTCCTCTGTCTTTGCGCGCAGCTCCCCGCACTCCTTCTGTGTCTGCTTTGTCAATGCATCTGCACTCTCACGTGCCTCCAGCAAAGTTCTGGAAATTGACTCGTAACGGCTCGCTGACTCTTCTTCTCTTGTCTCGTACGCTGTCATCTTGTCACGGAGCTGTGTCACTTCTACCTGCAGCTCATCGTTTACCTTCTTGAGGTTCTCGATCGTGCTGGAAGATTCGTTCAAGTTAACCTCTCTCATCGTGTGGAGATTCTTTACTGTCTCTGACAGCTTCAATACGTTTGCCTTTAAATCTGCAACCTCTTTCTCGTGTTCTGCTGTCAATTCGTCTATATAATTTTCTACTGCCTTCTTGTCATATCCACCAAACGATGTGGTCTTCAACGTTACATCCATTCTGCAATTCTCCTTTCGAATGTCCATTATCCAATATGTTTCTTAATTATATCATAAGAACTTCGTTTATGCATCATTTTTTTACACGGGATTTATGATTAACAATCTATATACAAATTACTTTAACGGACGTTTGAATTGACGATAATGGATTTACGAAGGGACATTTGCGACCGCCGGTACTTAATGAGTGTGAAACACGAATTTAGTACCGCTGCGCGGAGCAACTAAGCGGAAGCGGTCCCGGAGTGAACCATTATCGTCAATTCAAACTATGCATTAAAAGGTTCAATAAAAAGTATGTGTGTATTGATATTTGCTTTCACTTTATGATACACTAAGGGTATGTTTAATCATATAAAAATTATTACGAGGTGATCTTTAAATGAACTTTTTCATGAAAATTCATGCAAAAAAATACAAACGATTTTCTCTTTTGCCGATTTGTATGCTGTTAATTTTTTCATTAACCGCATGTACAGCGAATGTGGAGAAGCGGTATCAGACCTACATCAAGAGTTTGATCGCAATCAATTATCTTGGTGCAACCAAGGATTACATTGCGGCGTCCGGTGCCAATCAGGAGGATGCAGATGCCCTTTATCAGGCAAACATTGACCTGCTCACTGACAATATCCTCACCTATTACAGTGTGAATATTGACGATGCGCCAGAGATGCGGGAGCAGTTCGAGTCTCTTGCCAAAAATATTTACAGCAAGGTTAATTACAAGGTAGATAAAGCAAGAAAAGACGGCAGTGTTTATCTGGTAGATGTCACGATTTACCCGATCAACCTGTTCGCACAGACCTCTTCTGAAGTAACTGCTTATGTCGACACATTTAACAACGATGTGAAGGCTGGAACTTATAACGATTATTCTCTCACTGATTACGAAACATTATTCTCGCAGGGCTTGATTGACATCCTGAATGCCGGTTGTGAAAATATGAGTTATGCCGACCCGCAAGTTATAACTGTTGAAATTATTGAAGATGGAAATAAATATTACATCAGCGACCGCGATTTCATGCAGATTGATGCTGCTATGATCAGTTCCGCAATCGTGACTGAGACTGCAACTTCAACAGATGCGAACTAAATAATGAAGCATGCAGGTAATATATGAAACAACATATAAAAACGACCGATTGGTTTTAAACCAACCGGTCGTTTTTGATATATTATTTTATTATTCCTAGCTGATCATTGCTCCAGCCGGCATATCCTTCTCTGCGGTAAGCAGTGCCAGATTTCCATCGAAATCCTCTGCACAAAGAAGCATACCTTCGGATAACACACCTGCAAGCTTTGTCGGCTTCAGGTTCGTGATAACAACAACCTTCTTACCAACCATCTGCTCTGGTGTATAGTAATGCTTGATTCCTGATACGATCTGCAGGGTTCTGCCCTGTACCTTTACCTGTGAGCAAAGCAGCTTCTTGGACTTTGCAACTTCCTCACAGGAGATGATCTCACCCATCTGCAACTGCATACGGCTAAACTCATCAATTGTGATCTCTTCTTTCACTACAGCATCAAGTGTAGGAATCTCAACCTTTTCTTCCTTCTTTGCCTTCTTCTCCGGCTTTGGCTCTTCTTCAACCACTTTGGATGGGAAACGCTTCTCGATCTCCTCGAGCATCTTTGGTGCATCGATCTTGCGAAGAGAATCTCCGGCTGATCCGTTACCTTATTCCCGGATGGATACAGGCCAAAGTTCGAAAGTTCTGTCACACGACGCTTTTCTGCATTGAGCTGCTTTAAGATCTTCTCAGACGTCTCCGGCATATATGGCTCCAGAAGGCTTGCGCCAACCACGATGCTCTCTACCAGATTGTAAAGAACGGTGTTCAGACGATCTGCATTCTCCGGATCCTTGGCAAGTGCCCAAGGCATTGTCTCATCGATATACTTATTGCAACGCTTAAACAAAGCGAAGATCTCTGTGATCGCATCTGCCACGCGGAGCTTGTCCATGCATGCATTTACACGGAGTCTGGTGTCGGTTACAACAGCCTTCAAGTCATCATCGACCGGCTCATGTGCACCGGCATTTGTCACAACGCCATCAAAATATTTATTCGACATGGAAATCGTACGGTTCACGAGGTTTCCAAGTGTATTTGCAAGTTCTGAATTGATACGCTCAATCACAAGCTCCCATGAAATAACACCATCGTTCTCAAATGGCATCTCATGCAACAGGAAGTAGCGAACCGCATCCACGCCGAACAAATCTACCATATCATCTGCATAGATTACATTTCCACGGGACTTACTCATCTTTCCATCACTCTGGATGAGCCAAGGATGTCCGAACACCTGCTTCGGAAGCGGCTCGCCAAGCGCCATGAGGATACATGGCCAGTAAATGGTATGGAAACGGATGATATCCTTGCCGATCAGATGCAGATCTGCAGGCCAGTAACGATGGTACAATTCGTCCGAATTGCCATCCACATCATAGCCAAGACCTGTGATATAGTTGGTCAACGCGTCGATCCATACATATACGATATGTCCCGGATCAAAATCTACAGGAATACCCCATTTGAAGGATGTTCTTGATACGCACAGATCCTGCAGTCCCGGAAGGAGGAAGTTGTTCATCATCTCGTTCTTGCGGGACTCCGGCTGGATAAAGTCCGGATGTGTATTGATATGCTCGATCAGACGGTCAGCGTATTTGCTGAGCTTGAAGAAATATGCTTCTTCCTTTGCCGGCTGTACCTCACGGCCACAGTCCGGGCATTTGCCGTCCACAAGCTGTGCTTTCGTGAAGAAGGATTCACAAGGTGTACAGTACATGCCTTCGTACTGACCCTTGTAGATATCGCCCTGATCGTATAATTTCTTGAAAATCTTCTGTACCTGCTTCTCATGATAATCGTCCGTTGTACGGATGAATTTGTCGTAAGAAGTGTTCATCAGATCCAGATACGCTTGATCTCAGCCGATGTCTCATCCACGAATTCCTTCGGTGTGGAGAGATTCTCAAATGCTTTAATCTCG